>Ga0209367_1000157_pt1 | contig 52287 bp, 28 predicted proteins | sample WorMetLIZISLAND2_FD_187412 | JGI IMG/M metagenome (GOLD analysis project Ga0209367, IMG submission 187412) | Marine gutless worms symbiont microbial communities from Max Planck institute for Marine Microbiology, Germany - Olavius geniculatus... ... | reverse complement strand
CCCAAGGTAAGACAGTTGCACTAAATAGATGAGGTGGGAAATGAAACCACCATTCGATGACATATAGTCTCATTAATAAGTGTGCCAAAAATTATTATAATCGGACATTCATTGTTCCAGTTATTGCAAAAAATGTAGTCACATGCTTTTTTTTGAGACACAGTGTAGTTTACTATTCAGTTAGCTGATGGCCAGTCAAGGTTTTGTTCAAAAATGCGCACAAATTTAACTAGTGAATTAAAACTAACAGACGATTTACTAACTGAGTAGTTAACTAAAAGAACCAGAAACTGGACCTAACATTGCAAGCTGTACAAATTACTTGCTTGCTTACTTATTTAATTACATACTGGTGCTCAACTACACGTGATGTTTATAGTGCCATGCAAAATAACTCCTATAAAATATAATTACAAATAAAACAATCAAATCAAAACATATTTAAATAGTGCCACATGGTGCAAATGAATCAGAGATGTATGTACGCATGATGTGTACAAAAAGCCACCTAATTTTTCAGTTTAATTAGTTTATGCTAACATCTAAAACTTTAAAAAACAAAAGAAACAAAATTTTCTAAAGCTGATACTGTGCACATTACAATATTCTTAAATGAACAAATACTAATAATTACGTTTTTCAGAGTAATATATCAACCAATCAAAGGCAAAGAATTTCTACATCTGATCACAGTTAGACCTACACTTCATTTCTAAATGCAACAATAAAAGAATTAACAAAAAATGGTCTGCAATTATCAAAATTATGGTAAAATATAGGCAGCATCCTTTCCTACATGACCAACAGTGTGCAATGGTGAAAGACTCCGATGTAAAAACTTGTAAGATGTATCAGTGAATGTGAACAACTTACAGCAGATTGCTGTAACATTATCACATATCACAAGCATCTGTAGAACTAAAAAGTGACCTACCATTTTGTTTTAAACTGTGACCTCCAGAGAAAACATTGAAGTAGAAGTCCATTTGATACGACTCCCCACCCAAGTCAATGATGTCTCGTACACCAGCTGCAAAATCAGCAGCATTAAGTCCGTGGCCCGCTGAACCATGCTGTCGAACAATGTATTTGTAAATGAGCTCACCGACCTCAGGAACATCATCAAAGAGTCTCTGCAACAGCCACAACCAACAGACAGTGAATAAATCTTTGGCTGCACGAACCAGTACACTTCTTCAAAGTTGTTCAGTTCAGTTCTGCACCATTTCCGTTAGGTTCTGATATGCACACACAGTACACACTGTCTCTTCATCGCTATCAATCGACCAATAAATCAATTAAACAAAATCATTTTCAGACACTACATAGGTCCCGTTTTTCCACGAACGTTTGATGGCCGATCAAATTGATCTCTGATCAGCTTTGGGACTTGATTGGAGGTCATTTCAATAACCATTTTTCCATCGCCAATTAGCGACTAATCGTCTATCAAATCTCCCATCAAGTTGATGGCCAAATATTGGCCGATCAAGTCAGATAATTGATGATTAAACATGGCGATCTGCAGTTCGTTGCTTATTCGCACCAGAAACATCGCTTCACTTCACCAGTCAAAATGGCAGTTCACACATTAAAATGAAGTTCCAGCCTCCAAGCATGGCAGTGAATCACTAATGATCAATTTGTACCATGTATAGTGTGTTGTGAAGAAATAAAATGGACAGATGCTCCCGTATTGATTTACAATAGAATGAATTTTTGACAGCAGATGATATGGATGATATCGTTGATATTATTACTATGACGACGTTTACTAGCTATGGCATCCACTCGGAGTGCACTGCTGGGTAAATCGAGGTCACTGTCAGCCAATCAGATTGGCATAAAGTAGGCTCAGTTGATGGTGAATCAACAAATCATGGATCGTGTAACTGAAGATCAAAAAAGTATGAAAAAATGCAACACAGTTGATCAACAATCAATTCAGAACATCACGTCGATCAGAGATCACTAAATCGGAGATCAAATATGATTTGATTGGGGATAGAAAAACCGGACCTTAGCAAAGCAAGTGTCAAGCATCTGCAAAAAAGAGAACAAGTACAAAATGGCTAACAGTCTTTGTATCAACTACTTAGTTACAGCTATATGACTTGACAAAAAATAAATTTTAAGCAGACAACAAAATTTTTCTTCATTAAAAATACAACAAAAGTTTGACGTAAGATTATTCCAAACCATCTGTCATACCTGTAATGTTAATATTTTTGTATACAGAAAAACAAACAAAATCGTCATCAAACATAACAATGAATGGTCAGCACACTATACCAAACTGAATCACAAGTTAACAAATGCAAAATGGAAAAACTGTGGAGAATATGAGTAGCTTACTGTGAAGTCATCTCGTGTCATTACTTTGGGTCGACCACCCGATCGTGCAGCCTGCAAATAACAATCAACAGTCAACACAGTACACACTTGAAACTATAACAAAACAATCATAAAAATAGTCCTTGGACGGAACAAAAATTTGATTAATATTGCACAAGACAAGTGCGAACAAAACTCAACACAAAGTGCAAACTATACAATAAAAGCAGCTATCATCAGCACTGACAATTTTCCCATAAATCTTATAGCATTTCAATTTAATTCAAATTTAGTAAATAGCTGGCATTAAAAAATACACTTATAAATCATCACTCTAAACAGCTCCCTAAATACTGTTAATTAAGGTAGTCAACATTTAGCTCAATACTCTTTCTCTTTATTTCTCATTTGAGTCAAACACTCCACTGCTTAAAAAGAAGAAAAATGTAACAATATCAGCACTAATATGTAGGCATTGGGCATCTCAGGAACTCCGAGATGCCTGGAGGCCGCACCTAGAAATAAATTGGAATAGACTTAGCCGCCGAGCATTGCAGTATAAAAGAGCTGTGGCGGTCCTAGATACCGGTTGTTGGCAGACGTTTGCGATTGTCAGCGGACCGACCGGATAAGTAGAGCTCGTTGCGTAGTCGCCACAGCTCTTTTAGGAGTTATGATAGACTAAATGCTGGATTTGTATGTATCGTGTTTTTGAACAAGTTTGGCATGAATTGATATAATGTGAGAAAATGAAACAAGAATTAAATGTTTCCAAATTGACTCTATTATCACTTCAAAATCATAGACTTTCTGGGATGAACTAGCAAAATGTCAACAGGTCTCCAGTTCATCCCAGAGTCAGAATAAAATAATAATAACGAAACATTACTAATAGAGAGAATAACCAGAATAGTATAGCAACCAGAAGAGATGAGATTAGCGCTAAAATAGCACAGCGATAAGGAAATGGATCGGGGAAGCTGGCTGAGAACTTGAGAAGTTCGAAGAAAAGAGAGTGATATCAATTTAATAGTTCACAATTCTAGTAGGTCATCTCGTAAGTTATAAATACAGAAACCAAAAGCCCTAACCGATAACATATTTTGCATTCAAATCACCAACGTGAGATATTTGTCCATGCCTGTAGCATTGTGGCTCTTCATATTACCACACTTTTGCAGAGAGATTAAAGTACCAACTGAAATGCTAGCGATGCTCGCAAAAACAATAAACTTTGTCAAAACTATAAACTTTGTAACGTAACTGAAACGCATACATTTGCAATGAAAACTGCATTGATTGCCTCAGTGCTCCGTCGTCGACCAGGTCGGCCATCAGTACCATCAGCTTTTGACGATTCACCACCCATTGCCCGTCATCTCTAAAATACACAGAATATGAAATATATCTCGTACAAAACATTATAATTTACGACCAAACAAACACAACTCATTTATCGCTCACTGTCAGCTGATTATCAACATAAACAACTCGCATTGTGTACAATTATGCTCGCAATTATTGTCTTTATAAATCATTTACATCATGAGTATTGGAGTTTTCCACATATATTTCCGTTATTGGATTGGTATTGAAAAGTTAAACGTTCACAAAGAAAACTTTAGACTAAATATTTACGTAAACATCATACCATAGATCAGGCATGAAAGTACCATAGGGCTGTTAAGTGGACATTGGCTCTAGTGATGGGCGATACTCGAAATTTCACCAGTGCGATACGATTACAAGCACATGCACATGCATCATACGTAAACATAATATGAGTTAAACGATTAGTAACTTACAAGTATTGCATATTGCATAGCGTATGCTAACGTGTCCAGTTTATTCCAGTTCACTTCGCGTTAACAAGACAAAAACTGGACTAAAAATAAAAACTCATCGACCTGCCTGCATGCTAAGTTGCAGACGAAGGTTGCGCGCCAAGATCTGTATGACACCTATTGTCAGTGTATTGGTGGCTTATATTGTACGGTTTACCGTTCGGTTTGGTGAGATCGATCATCGATTTTTTGCTCGGTTGCGTGCGCGCCGATCCAAGCTGCGAAGCCGGCGAGTGGCGCGCCTGTTTGCTCCGTGGGCCGCCAGCTGCATGGCTGTAGATCTCGGCATTAGCATCAGAACTTAAGGTCTTTTCACACAACAACTGCTATGCCAATCGCGCGGTATTGTGGCTAAACGGTACGTCGTTAGGGGGTCGGCGATGGTGCCTTTGAGGGCGATGACGACTTCCTATAGGCTGTCAATACTGACGTACTATGTCTTTATTTGTCTTTGGCCGAAATTTTTAATGCAAAGTTTCTGCTTGCTGCCATCACCCATGATGAGCGCCAAACTACCGTATCGTATTTTAGGGTTGACTGTAGCGTTCGATATATCAGCGTCAACATAGCGTGCATGGGACTGCAGTCACTCGACTGGGAAATCGCCTTCTTTTTTCGACCGGAAGTTAAACACGTCGCTAGCCTTCGGATATGGGCGGTACGGTCGGTCTACCCTAGCGGCCGCTGGGTTTTTAATAATTGGCCGACCGTAAAGTTTGTTGTGTCCGTCTCGCTGTCGTTTGTCTTCTGTCGAAAATCGATAGATAAATCGATCTTAAAATTTGTCGAATATTCAGCAATCGTTTGGTCCTTTTTTTCCAGTCGATGCATATCGCACGGCAGCAGCGCAACAGATCGCCACAGATCGAAGTTGAGAAGGCGCCTTGAGCCGTTCGGCTGTCGTCATGTGAACGGCCACTGTATGCGCGGCCTGCGGCCTGCTGGTCACCTAGATAGATAGGCAGAGCCCCTGAGCTCGGGCGAGCGATCGGTCGGGCTTGGCGACGTACGGCCGCACGCGGCGACGCCGACGCTAAACGCCGTCGATTCACAACGCCGCGCCTGATAGATCTGCTCCACTCAGCGCAGCACTGAAACGGCAATTGCTCGGCGTCACATCTCCGTCACATCTCTCTAGTCGATTTGAAAGAGACAGCAACGAGTCACGAACGAACGACAATGCTGGTGTCAACGTTCGCGCCGCTGTTACTCGCAGGTGAGGCAGACTAGCAGCTAGTGCTTTATTATAGGAAGGCTGACTGATCTTTCAATGCCGTTTATTACGCCGTTGCACCTGCTCTCGGTCGCTGCGAGCAGGTGCTGCTTGGAATTGCCTGTTATAAAGTCACAAATTTTAAAAAAAATATTGAATACTTCAAGAGCCCGTTTTTGAATTTTTTTTCTTTGACATTTTATGGCAATTTTGATTCTTGTCTTTTTATTTTAATTTAGTCATAACTTTAGAAAAATGTCAGTCGAATCAATTAGCAGAGTGCCACGACTCCTAGTGCGATACATAATAATAGATAATCATCTACCCAGTCTATAATCTTAACGTAAGGCGGCTGCCGGATGCAGAATAAATATTAAAAATTAATGACAAAAACTGTCTCATTTAAATTAAACTACTGTGCAACAGGACGTTCATGACACGTTAAGTCGGTCCGCGACTAAACATTTGATCACGTGCTTAGGTATGTCATTATATTATAATATACACTATAGCCTGCCTACTCGATTGAGTATTTTTGTCGGCGTTGTACGACAAGTAATCTGAGAAAAGCTCACATGACGCGCGATAGCGTCGGTGCTACCGATAGGGCGGTAGGCGTGGTGTAGTGGTAACGCGTCTGATCCGATCAGCGAAGTTACTGTATGCCGGGGCTGGTTAATACTGCGATGGGTGACTGCCTGTGGGCAGGTAAACCATCTCGGGATGTAACCAACCGCCTAGGTCAACTCAGCCTTCCATCCCTCCGGGGTAGGTAAATCGAGTACCGGCCTATCTGGCTGGGGTTAAGGCGGGGCGCGTGCACCTCTGTCGAGTGGCAGTTAACACTGTGTGATCCCATATGACAAGTGACGCTCCGTAGCTCTGAGATGGGTTCGCTCATTAGGAGCTATATGCGACCTTTAACCTTTCTTTTCTTTTACCACATTAGGTTAAGCGTACAGCGTGCAATAAAATAACAATGCGTTTTGAAAGGGTACCCAAATTTTGACGGCTCCGTACGCCGTACGGTGGACATCTTGAACCTAAGAGGTCAAAACTCAGACGGTTGAAATCCACGTTTATGCTGCAAATTTTATGTGGAGGTTGTCTTGGTCTATTTTCAATAATTTCGGCACAGTTTACTGTTAAAGTATGCGTCGTAGCATGAAATGGCGCAAAATGACTAAACCCGCTTTCTGGATTTCAAGGTCGTTTATGGTCATCAATGTACACTGTGTCTCAAAAAACATCCCCGACATTTTCGACTGTAACTTAAAAACCAATTATCAGCTTTTGATAATTTTTGGTACGAATATTCCTGCCATCAAACGACCGTTCACTTTCCCATCTCATCCAATGTATGCTTCTGCACTACCTAGGGAAATCAGATCAAGAGAAATATCACTTTTTTATCCAATGCAATATGATTGCTTAATTAAAGTAACACGTAAAAACACATTTTGTTCACATTTCTGACACTTTGGCTGACATTTCATTCAGTTGTCTATTTTTCAGCTGCCTGCAGTAAAATTGATTGAAGTGTTGGCCCACTGTGTGAACACAGGCAAGGAGACGCTTTCTCCATTCATTGACAGCACGTATCGATAATGTTCTGCTCCGGACTAATCCAGGCTGTAGTCGCTTCTTGACTTCACAAACATTCCTAAATTTCATCTGGTAGACACACTGCTGCATGACCGTCAAACCTTGTAATGGACCTGCTGTTGGGGCCCATAGATTAGAATAGATAACATTTATTGACGTTTTCTTATTCACTTTAACATGTATTATGATTGGTCTGATTTACTCAGGTAGTGCAAAAGCAGACGTTGGGTGAGGTGAAAACTAAAACACTTATTAATAGCCAGTGGTGTCAGAAATATTTCTGCCAAAAATTATTAAAATGTTCTAATCTTTCTTCAAGTTACTATCGATAATGACGGAGATGTTTTTTTCAGGTTTTCTGTTTATTTTAACAGATATTTTGCTTGATCTGATTTCCCTAGGTAGTGCAAGAGCATACATTGGGTGAGGTGGAAAACTAAACGGTCGTTTGATGGTAAGTTGTGTCAGGAATATTCGTGCCAAAAATTGTCAAAATCTGAAAATTGGTTTTCAAGTTACAGTTGATAATGTCGGGGATTTTTTGAGACACAGTGTAGATACCCCCGGAAAACTCGTCAGTACAATTTGCTATGATATGCAGCAAGCCTATGCATGTCTGCGATTGTTTTTACAGTAAATTATAGTGATAGTAGCAAAAAATTGCGAATTTTGAAAGGGTACTTAAATTTGAGGTTTTCGTGCGGAGGACTTCTTGAACCTAAGGATGTCAAAACTTACTGTTAAAAGCATTTCGTTTTTGGCTAAGAAGTATCGATCCACTAAGAATGGAGAGCGCGTATACGTGTGCAGTGCCGAGTGCCGACTATGGAAGCGTTGGTGGAATGCGAAATGGGTGCCATCTACAATGGCATGTCAGTCAGTGTTCAGACCGGACTTAAATTACTCGCGCCATTGCCGCATCAGGCGTTAATGAAGCTTAACCCTTGTACGCGCAGTTGCAGTTAAGTTTCCGTTCCTTAAACCGACTTTGACGCGCTATACAGTTGTGCTGTATACGAGTATCCCGTCTATGGCGCGATTTGTTTGTCTGTCGTGGGTCACCGATGTATTGTGGCTCAACGGTGCGAGATAGGACGTAGGTTCAGGTTGCTGTTGGTCACTAATAGGAACTCACATATTGGCTTTTAAGTGACATGAAAATCATTGACCTTGGATGACCTTGAATGTTAGTACTGCAACAAAAACTGTATACATGTATATGCTGTAGCGCATCTTACAAAGCGACAGCTGGGGCTTTCTTGTTACAGTATTCTTCGGCGTCAACTTTGAGCGTATATATTCGTTTAGTTGCAGAAAATGTTCACTCTGCACAGTCTGCAGCAATGAAATGTTCTGTGTAATGTTTCCGTACCGGCTTGTGATGCTTTGTTCGGCTTTGATTGTTTCTGGTCTTATAAAGGGTTAACGAGACGACGTTAACGTGGAAATACATACGCTCGGAATGAATAAGCGGGAGTGACCAGGTAGCAAACAATTATAATTCAGAAGTGCTAATTTCGCACAGATCTCGTTACGAATACAATAGGCTAATAACTAAAGTGTTTGTAATTGCGTGCGACTCTGGCAGCTATGTCATGCACATTGATACTTCTTGATCGCTTAGTGATAATTTTTTTTTCAAAAAGAACTTAAATTTGTGTCATTTATTCAACGCACTCATTCTCGCTGTATAATATCCCGTAACGAGACAATTGTCTGTCAGATGTTCATGGGCTACGTAGCTAGGGTGCCTTTTTAGACTTACTAACTAGTAAAGTTGAATTTATTTGACCTTGTCTGCGTTGTTCAAAATCGTTCCCATGCACCGCATTTGACGAGACGACAGCGAAATATGGTTTGCATGCGTGAGATTTATCCACACACTATCCATCTACTCGGTAATCGCCGACGAACGTTAATTTGACGTCACCTCCATTACACGCTTTCAGCTGAACGGCGAAACTGTAATGCGGACTACTGCGCGATGGGTGATGTAATGTAATGACTGCTGTCGAATTTGGGATGATTGGCAGGCAGAGTGATGAGCTTAGCTGATGTATGTCCTATACAGTACACACGGTCTATGGTCTCGTCCCACGACTTGTCAACCGCAGTGCGACCGTACTGTAACGCATTCCCTGGAACGGCACATTTTGCTGCTAAGGCATCGTAACGGTATGTGTGTCGGACTTACGATGATTATGTCGTGGATTCGACTCCCGTTAGTACTTGGATGAGTGACAGTCTTCGGACAGGTCTTCGGACAGGTCTTCGGACAGGTACGTTGTATTAGTACCAACCGCCAAAGTCAACTCAGCCTTCCATCCCTTCGGGGTAGATAAATCGAATATCGGCCTGTCTGGAGGTGGGACAGATTCACCTGTGTCGGGTGGCAGGTAACTCTGAGTGAGTCCATATGGCAGATGACGCTCCGTAGATCTGAGATGGGTTTCCTGTGAAAAGCTATAAACTTTAATCGTGCTCTCCTTTCTTAACTCAACGCAGCTGAGATCTGGAGATGAGGATAGGCCTATACGTGACGCTGGTGTATAAAGTTACTGGATGGTTTCCGTAGGCCCCTGTGTCGTGGACGCTAGAAGTAAGCCAATCGACAAAAACCGTATGAACACTTTCCCATACTTAACTCGTACTTTTTAATGCTGTAGAGTACATGTACAAGTTTTGGAGAAAAGGAATGCACTAGATGTAGCGCCATGAATAATTATAATCCATGGCAAGCAACGAGTCATGCATAAAGTCTGAGTTTGTCGTTATTACGCGCGAAAGCAGCTACTGCTTTCAGCGCGTCTTAGCCATCGCAATTCTGTCTGTCTGTCTGTCTGTCACACGGGTGAATCAGTCAAAAACGGTGCAAGCTAAGATCACCAAATCTTTACCGTCGGCTGCCTGGAATACTTTAGTTTCAGAAACCGTAAAGGTTTTCTACAAATTCGAAGGAGATCACCCCAAACGAGAACGCTAAATGAGAGGGGGTAAGAAAAATGTGCGATTTTTGGCCAATAAGTCGCTGTATCTCGGTAACGGTGCGAGAGAGGGCCTAAGTTACTATTAATGACCAACAAGAAGTCGTACACTACGGGCTAGGGGGCGAATGCCCAGTGTGGCTGATTGGGGCTGTGGTATATCTGCTAGCTGCAAACAGCGGTCCAGTTGTTCGCTGACACGGACAATGGATGGCCGCGTAGTGCGCTGCGGTATCATTAGCCCATGCCAATCAGCTGCCACTTAATTCCTAGATTGTAAAGGGCTTCTGGTCGCCAGTCTGACTCATGTAGGCCTAAGAAGCGCTATAGCAAGTATCGGACCTTTATCTTTTGAATCTTTTCACCTTTATCGCCTTCCTGCTATAGCGCTCGTTGCGTTTTTGCAAGCCTCTTTTGTGCTAGGTTTGAAATCGCACCCACACATCATAGGAAAATGGCAAACATCTCGTTAACAATCGGCGGCGAGCGGTTTGCTTGTCAGGCTCAGGCGGCGAGTTAATAGCAAAACAATCTGTTTGAATGTTCTGTCGGTGCATATACAGCGGAGCACTGAACGATGTACAAAACAGCATAACTGTCTGTGCATTGATGGACCGTGTAGTGATGATGCCTTCGGGACATGTTCTATACGGCCGCGCGGCTGGCTCAACGTGGACCGCTTTGGCCATAATACACAACGGATGAACAGAAATTCAGTAAAAGTTTATCTTTTGCCTTCGTTCTTGCCCAAATGCCAAGTTGCCAACGGTCATTAATTATTAACCACCAACATTCGGTTATTGATCTCCATTATAGATGTGTCTATAGACAGTTAAAATCAAAAAGCGATATCGACCTATGTAGTGCGTCTAATAACTAGCCGGAGTAAGTAAATAGCCATGCGTATCGCTGTTGCATGTCCGGGGAATTGAGAACATGAGCACTATGACCGGGGGGTGTATGAATGAATGTCCGTCGGGGGCTAGACTGCAGATGATCATTCTCTGAGCACGGATGCTGCAGATTCGATCAATTTGCCAGACAGTCCATTCATCTATCTGCATGTGCGTGCAGCTGTTTAGTGTTTTCTCTCTCGAGATGTCACTAGTTTGGTAAAAGCACTGATAACCTATGCTTGTCCACGTTTGAAATATTGTTCCATCGCTTGGAACCCATCACTGATAAAAAGTTTTTAAAAGCACTGAGAAAATTCCACGACGGTTCACATTGCGTATGACCTGCCAAAGATCCAGTCTTAACAGTTTCATACGCTTTCGCTGCAACAGTTCTAATGACGCGCTAGAGCTAAAAGGCTGCTGTAGCGCCTAGGCGTCTATGGCACGGTTGTCGTCCGTCTCTCCTCTGTGGGTCACGGATCTATTGTGACTTAGCCTTGGGTCGCAGGAAATTTTTACACGAATAATTAGTTGTGTATCGAAACGCTTTGCGTACCAAATTTGAGCAAAGTAGTTTAAGGAAAACATTTTCAAATTCGAAGTGAAATGGAGGGAGTAGGAAAAATGTGCGTTTCAACGGAAAACTGGCCACATCTCAGAAACAGTGAGATATATTGCCAAGATTGTTATTATCACTAATAAGAAGTGGCATGAGCCTTTTTAATGAGATAAAAATCATCCACCTTGGATGAGCTTTAAGGTCAGTAGGCAGTACTGTATACTGCAACAGGAACTGTATATAGGTTATAGCGCGTCTTCCCTAGCGACAGCTTTACTTTTTGTACTGCAAATTATATTTTTTCTCGTCACTGTTATATCGCGCTATCAGAAATCGTGACTATAGTAAATTCGATTTTGCTACAACTTTGTTGTGGCATGTTATTGCCTTCGGCGCTTTGCCACGTATTTTTATAATACCAGTCCGGCCGAAAGCAACAGGTGGTCATTAGTATTTTAGTAGGTTCCATTATGTTCGAATATGGCCGGCAGATGAAAGCGTTCGTGGCGTGATCTGTGTGCGGAATCCGCAGTTAGGAGACGTTGCAGACTCGCCGCTATAAGGCCTAATAAGGAATAACTGTGTTATGTTTGGAAAGATCTGGATTTTGTGTAGCCTATTGTGTCAACAAAGTGCTTTCTTGTTTCAGAAACGTTGATTCAGTATTTGGTCGTTGAGCTGCTATAGAAGTAGGCCACGTTGTGATGTAGCAGACGTTTAACATGCTGCGAATCTACAGTGTGTCCGGAAAAAAGTAACCCCCTGTACATCGTACAATAGAAATGTCAAATCTAAACGAATCTAAGTAAAATTTTGTACATTTAATTTCCAATAAATCGTTAACGCGACCGCCTAATTTTGTTAAAAAATATTATTTTTACCGGAGTTATTAATTGTTGAATATCGATAACAAAATATCTTTGTTGCCAATATCATGGCGTTACATAATTAAACTCCTCTCTTAATGTGCATTTGCGTAATTCTAACAAACAATATCTAATTCTGGCAAAATTCTGCATCAATAATGCATCATTTTTTGGCAATTAAATGTCAGCTAAATATGCCAAAGCAAACAATAGTTACAGCGGCTTTTGTGAGGTTACCCCAAAACACTTCAGTTTCAGGTCTTTGTGGATGACGTCAAACACAAAGACCTAAAATTAAAGTGTTCTGGGGTGACCTCACAAAAGCCACTGTAGATATTGTCTGCTTCGGCAAATTTAGCTGAAATTTTGCAGTTTGATTGCCAAGAGGGGATACATTATTGATGTAGAATTTTGCCAAAATCAGATGTTGTTGATGAAAGTTACGTGAATGTACAACAACAGAGGGATTTACTGTAAAACCATATTGGTAACGGAGATATTTTGGTACCGATATTCAACAATTAATAATTTCAGAAAGAAATAATATTTTTAACGATATTTAGTTATTGTTTTAGCAATTTATTAGAAATTAAGTGTACAAAATTTTATTTACATTTGTTCAGGTTTTACACTTCTATTGTACGATGTCTGGGGGGTTACTTTTTCCGGACACAGTGTATAGACGGATAGTGGCTTTGAACTAAAGTGATCGGTGACGAATGACTGAGTGTATCTACTGTAGTGCGGGTTGACTCAGTGTCGCAGTGGCTGCAGAGAGCCAGCCGTTCGTTCACGATGATCGCATGCGCTGGTCAATCAATATTGCTGCAGCATGGCGACTGCTTTGTTGCGCAGCGCTGCTAGGAGAAGCGCACACTGGAGACATGCTTCGGATGTGTGGCGAGGAGTCATCACGCTAAGCGGAATTTCCATCAACGCAACGCACGCAGCGAACGCAGCGCAACGGACGTAGCCCAACTGACGTAGAACTGCACGGGTACTCATCCGCTAATTTACCCGCACCCGAATTATTATCGTTAACGCTAACGCTAACCATGGCATAACCCTAAACCTAGCGGTTAATTTGGGTGCGGGTGAATTAACGGACAAGAACCGCTGCATGACGCAACGACCGTTTCTGTCCTTTCGTTTTGGCCGTTACGTCGGCTGCGTACCCTCTTGCGTTTATTTGCGTTGCGTACGTTTTAAATGCGTTGGATGGAACCCCCGCTTTTTCCAGGCTCCCTATACGCTGCACCGTACTTCCAGAAATGCATCTACGCGTTAGTTTGCCGCATTCAGTGGACTGAGCATTGTTGACGTGCTCCAGTTATGCTGTAGGGGTCCATGGCACGAGGTGTCGTCTGTCTGTCGTCCGTCTGTAACAAATGTATTGTGGCTAAACAATGAGAGATAGGGCCTAGGTTGCTATTGATCACTTATATTTCAGATGAGATAAAAATCATCGACCTTGGATGACCTTGAAGTTCCGTACTGCAACAGGATCTGTATAGGCTGTAGCGCGTCTTCCCTGGCGACAGCTGAGTTTTCTTTGTATCTATGCTATACATAAAGTAACTTGGCGTGTATGATTGTATTAGATTAGCTGCTGTTGTAAACTTGTAATCGATATAGCGATTGCTGATGTGTACACGACTTGCACAGTGCACGTACGCCCAACTCACTAATTACAGGCATTGCTCTGTAGGACATTAATGTCGCGTATATATTGCATGCATGTGATGTTTTCTCAATACTGCACCGGCCCGTGCATCCATTATATACTGTAATTAGTGTCGCAGTACGATGTGATCATCTCATGCATAAATGTATGAACGGCTGACCCGCATCGTCGGTCCGCTGTAGTTGATAGGGTCTGCCTAAACACAACAGATCACCACAGATCAGCCAAGATGGCACTAACTACTCTTAATACTAACCTTAACCCTAACCCTAACCAACTTTGCCATAACTCCAACCCTACTCCTAACCCTAACCTCGATTCTAACTAACCCTGTCATTTCAGCTGATTTGTGGTGATCTGTAGTAATTTGTGGTGATATGTGGTGATCTGTGGTGTTTAAGCAGACCGTAGTTTATTAAGTCGACAAATAAAACGACGCGTGTCAGCCTATCATGGCTCCCGGAAACGAGAGCATCACAAGCCCGGCTGTGATGCTCTCGTGATGCGGCTAGATACCGCACTGCTGGAGTGGATATGCGAGGACGCAGTCCGAGTTTTTACCACTCCAGACAGTGCGGTATAAGGCAATATGTTCCAGACCGTGATGACTCGTTATGATAACCTTTCTGTCTAGTTCTACTCGTCAGATAGTTGGTTGCAATATTTCGACTTGCGTCGGCGCGGAGATAATTATATTACTACTGTACTATAATAGCCAGTTATTATCAACAGCAATTTTATGCGCACGTACTGAACAGGACAACATGCCCTGCAGAGCGTTCTGTACACGCTAATTGTCGCGGGACGCTAATGCCAGTGTCACATTAAAATGTCTCCCCCATGAAAAAATTCGCCCGGAGAGAGATAATCACGGATTTGATACAGTGTTTGAATTGTGAAAAAATTAGCTGGGGGTTGAACTTTTCGATGATCAGAGCCCCACCAAAATTGTAATGTAAATCGTATGCATAGGCCTATAGTATATATCTGACCCCCGGTACATAATTTCACAGTGTTTTAGAGGGTTGAGAAAACAGTTGGGGTTCAGCCTTTCAACCCCGGCAATTCAAACACTGATTTGATATGTTTTACTCACAAAATATCGCCGGCCCCATAAAAAGTCTCCCCATTATAGGATCGCCCCCAGAAAAGACTTCTCCCGGCCGACAATTTATCGCTAAAAATCCGGATTTTTGCCGGTAAATTGTCGGCCAGGGGAGACTTTTTTGGGGGCGATCCTGTAATGCGACACCGGCCAGCCGGTTTAAATAATTGAGAAGCGCGATAATAAAACACGTCGACATGCGTCGATTATGAGTTGATTGCGTGACGGACTTGCATGCGGTAAGGACTGCTAACACGGCCGGAAATATACAGCGGGATAATGAGAAGTTAGTCACAGTTCAGTGTTCTAGTGTGGGTTTGCTGAGGGTGGGCCATAAAAAGTGGCACTTTACTTTTGTCCATATCTTCGCTATTATTGATCGATTTTCACAATTCTTTTACTGGCACACTTTGCAGACAATTGGCAATAATGTGATTATTACATACTACATCGTAAATGCGTCTTTACACTACTTTGTGAAATATCAATGAAATAACGATAATAACAAACAAACATTTTGGTAAAATTGAAAAAAAAACACTTCAGACTAATATTGCAGTGAATTTGTCTGTAAGACACATTAAAATGTCTCCCCCATGAAAAAATTCGCCATGTGTGGGTTTAACGCAGTCTAGTATCATACATAACATTCATCGCAATGTTGGTTTGAAGTGTTTTTCATTTACCTAATTTTTTTGTTATTATCGTTAGTTTTTGCTTACATTTATATTTTACAAGGTAATGTAGAAACGCATTTACAGTGTGGTGGGATATATAATAACCACATTATTGCCAATTGTTTGCAGAGTGTGACAGTGAAAGAATTTGGAAAATCGGTCAATAATTGGCGAAGATATTGACAAAAGTAAAGTTTCACGTTTTTATCGCCCAAGATGTAGTTTGCTGTAAGCTCATAATTGCAGTCCTGGCCACGGGGTCGTAGTCAACGTAGCTTAGTTCTTCGTGGTGATTTTGCGATTTTTGCACGCAAGCGCGTTACGTAATGGAGTGTTTACACGATCCAGCAAACGTCCAGCAAACTTCTAGCAAATGTATTCAAAATACACGTGATAATGCTGGACGTTTGCTGGATCGTGTAAACACCCTATGATGATATTCGCTAACCTGGTTTGCCGTGTGTTTGTCACGCAGTGTTATTAAGCCACAGGCTCCACTCTTGGTGGTCCCTTGCGTCAATTTCTTTAAATTTCAGCTTTGCAATCTTACTTCCTCCGGAGTCCAAGCAGTTTCGCGCAGGTTGCGTTTATAGTAAGAATTTAGGTATGGATCTCATTGATAAAAAGATTGCATAAGTAGCTTAGATTCTATTCATTGTTTTTTTTTATTAGAACATGTAGTCGACTAGTCCATGTTTTGCGTAAAACAATAATTGAAGTTGTAAATTCAGAAAGGCACGAGAGGGGCTTTGCTGTTCTTGTACGTAAATATGAAACACTGTCAGACCGTTAAACGTCTTAAACTCGACGTCTGGAACTCGTTCGCTGCCCATGTGTGTATTTTGTATGTCATATGCTACATCTGGCGTAATAGACGATTGATTAACAGGCTAACAAAGTTTTGTTATTGGTGGTGCCAGGTTTGCTGTCTTTGGGGTCGGTTGCGGGCATCGAGTTGTGGATCGAGCCTGCGGGGCCGGTGTTGGAAGGCTCCACGGTAACCATCAGTTGCCGCGTGACTCGCAATAATCCGCTGGACATCGTGCGACTGGTGCGTCTGGTAGACGACGTCGAATATGAACTGACCACCAACGAACTGCTCCACGATCGGTTCAAGGACAACGGCAGATACAGCATCCACCAGGATCCTGATGGACTTGTCAGGCTGCAAATCACACGTAAGATTCACGCTGTCAAGACCCCTTGTTGTCGTCATAGTCAATCAGCATAGGGTCTTTCTCTTGGACTTCCAAACTTCTTTTTTTCTTTTTCTGCCGTGGCTCAGAAAATCCTAAAACGCGCACATAGCGACGTAACTGAACTGAACTGACATTGTTCAGTTTTTGACGAACTAACCCATGGGCATTACAGTTGGCACCGTCTAACGGCGTCGGTGGCATAGGTGACTACGCTCACGTACGCGTCAACCAATGACCAGTGGGATCGCCCTGCTTGGCCATTGGTTAGTGTGTCGCAAACTGAACCGTATCAGTTCAGTTCACTTCAGTTACGTCGTCGCTGTGTACGAGCATTTAAACGTTTTGCAATATTAGAAACGATCGGACTGATTCTGTCGGTCTTGAGATCTATTAGCCGACGACGTCTTAACTTGACTGACCAGTGTCCTGCCAGCCGCAGCCGAACACCATCACTCACGTGACGCCAACAAATATCCACCCGCCTCCAGTCTGACGTCACAAATCTCTGACACTTAACTGTGAGTTTATGCGGAGGGTGACGTGAAAACAGGATGTTAAGAAATCTAGGTTTGTTAAAAAGCTGGAAACTAGAGACGCTTTTCTTCCTATAATAGACTGGGCTAGAGAAAGCTATTCTGGGGTGGTTAAAGTGTCCGTTTAACGTTTAACGTTAACACAATGAACAATTATTGTAGTATCGGTATTTGGCATTTAATACAATATTTGAAACAATAAGCAAAAAACAAATAGTAAACGATGAACTGAGATAGAAAGCGAAACGCGTAGATGTACTGACGATAAACTATGCGCATGATCGTAGGCCTATATGGCTGGAAATCCCATAGCTTAAGACGTTATAGCAAACTAGCTAGCAAAAAGTCCTAGCGTAGCAATGATACGATCTTAAGTAACAGCAGTTAGATGTTTAATCAATTAGAATCTTGGCAAGATAAAGTGGATATGATGCTGCTGCTGCGACTGCTGATAGATATTGACGGAGCGGATGGCGGCAACATCGGATGCAAGTACATGTCAGGTGGTCCCAATGACGAAGACAGGTTCACCGATCTCATCGTCAACGGTATACATCAACTTTGTCATAATTATTCCTCTCCGCCTTTCTGTCTGTCACTATGCGTAGGCCTACATATCTCTAGGTAATTGTAAATATTGTAATCAGTAAAAACGTTCTAAATCCTTCTCGAGTCGTAAGATTCATGGGACTATGTTGATCTCTGTTTTCGTAGCCCTCAGCCAGGCACCAGTTTACACTGCGAGACCACGGATACACGGCTGGTGGATCACGCGGTCTGTCTGTTTACGTCCCAGCTTTCGCTGGTACTTATTGCGCCTACCCACGGAGGGATGACCAGGCTGAGTTGACCTGGGAATATCAGAGTCAGACTCAGTACTCGGAAAGAAATATCTTTACAGGCGTTGGCCGTTAATTAGTTCTTGCCACAGTTGTAAAGTTACAAGAAGTCGCAAATAGTTTACACAAAAACAATGACATATCTTTTTGCAGCACTTTTAAGCATAATTTAAAAACTGAACTGTTTGATAATTGCTATATGTACATTGTGTCTCAAAAAACTGTCACACTTTTTCATTGTCCATGTATTCAACAAATATTTATCGACTTTCACAATTTTTATTGGCACACTCTGTGGACAATTTGCAATAAAGTAGTTATTAAATAAGTCACCACACCTTGCCCGTGTTGCTACACTACCTTGTGAAATATAGATATTCAGAAATCACTATAAGTAGAACAAATACATGACAAAACCTTATCCTTTAAACATGTTTTGCTAATTTGCAAAATTTTGTTTTGTTTTCGATACAGGGCCAGCGTCTGTAAACAAAATCAAATAATGTTATTGTGAATAATGGTTTTTAATGCGGTGACAAAATACCGGCATTGTAACATGCCATTCAGCAACAAAGATAAGGCAGTGATTAAAATTTTTTACCAGTTTAAAGAATACGGCGAAATTTTCAGACACACACTGCAAAAGGGAAAGACTAGGCACTTTACTAAAAAGATTTGGGAAACGCAAAGCACCGACCAAAAGCATGAGGCTGCAGACCGAAACAGACGCATATCTGAAGAGAACGGGACCACTGTGGATGAACTGCTAGACCCAGTAAGCCAGGAAGACCAGAAACAGACATATCTTTCAACACACCAGATACCCAAAGAGATGGTTTTAACACTGTGTAGTATCGTACAGATCATTTACTGCGATTTTTGTTTGAAGTGTCTTCTTCGTTTACCAATGTGATTGTTGCCTATTGCTAGTTTTTTCTTACATTTATATTTTACAAGGTAGTGTAGCGACACAGTTAATGTGTGGTGGGATATTTTATAATGATTTTATTGCCAATTGTCTATAGAGTGTGGTAGTGAAAGAATTTTAAAAATCGACTAATATTTCGCGAAGATATAGAAATAACAAAGTGTGACGTTTTTTGAGACACAGTGTAGTGAACGTCAACATTCAGGTTGTTGGTAAACTGCAGTGGCGCCGCGGAGTGTGGAGTGGTCGTACCAAGTCGGCGACGCGGCCGAAGCTAGCACGGCCTCTAACGGCGATCAACTGCGACTACGGGAGGACGTAACCACGACGCTCACGTGTCGTGCGACCGTCGAACGGACCGACTTCCGACCCGAGGTCGTCGTGACTCTGGGAGACCGCGACATCACGGCGCGCACGACCTCCAACGTCACGCGACTGCGCCCGACCACCGGCGACGGCTTCGCTAATCTGCCCGACTGGAGCGTGGAGCGCTCGGTGCGCTGGGATGCTGGAGAGGTGACCGACCGCCGGCGCGAGTTTCACGACAAGAACTTGACGTGCAACGCCGTCATGAGGCACTTCACGCCACTGACCAGCTCTTTACTGCTCTCTGTCGCATGTACGTGTTGTTGTTGTAGCCCGCCCTCCAGACCCGCGGGCCTCGGCTGGCCCACAGTCAAAAACCCAATGGCGGGATAGAGGGGGTGGAAGTGTCGACGGACTTTGCAACCACATCGTTTGGATGCAGCTGTCGGATCCACCTCTTGAAGGCTCCGCATGTGCGTCATGTCAGCCAGCTACGGCGCAGCCGCTCGCGAGCGCTGCAAAACACAGAAAAATCTTAAGACACATTTTTAATGTCTTTTTTAATTTGTGATATTTTGCTTACTTCGTTTTTGTGGTTGTTCTGCTTATTGTCAGGCGTCCTTTTTGTGTTTTTATTCACTTATGGCGCCCTAAACTTGACATTATTGATTCGATTTGATTTGATGTGTAGGAACGTCGAATAAAATGTACGGAGTAGGATGCGTGAGAAGCAGCTAATGGAGATGTCTAATTTATGCGTTTAATTTATACCTGTTCGTTATAATCATTGCTACGGTGGTTTTCAAACCAGCGCGGAAGGACAAATGTGTGATTAGCATAGCGGTAACGTTATCATTATTTACATTTTCATTATCCAAACTCACATCTTCTATTAACCAAAAACAGCATTATCCATTCACCGTGATTCATATTGAGTGCGTTCAGTTCTAAATTTTATGTTCCATTTCTGCAGTAACATTTTAGCAGCATGCTTACGACATTCGCAGAAATAATTGTTTTTTGGAATTTGAAATCTATGGTAATGTTAGTTCTAAAAAACAATATTAATCAATCTAATTTCAGCCGTTGTGTATATTTGCCCACAAGCATGCATTTTATTGATGTTGTGGTTTGTGGATGATAACAGACAAGCCTCATTTGACGTGCGAGGCAGAATGGTCAGGAAGTCTGGGTCAGATGGACTACGAGATCTTGTGCATGGGTCACATGAACCCGGAGCCTCGCCAGGTTGTCTGGAGATGGAACGCGCCAACCGGCGGCAGCGAGATTGAGATTAGCAACGAAGTCATCAACAACGCCGAGCTGGCCGAGGTTGTTTTTGTCTTCTGAATTTTTAATATAAAGTGCAAAATTTGTCAGATGCTGCTGCTGTTTACACAACAATGTCCGTTTAGCGTCTGAAGGAGGTGGTATAGGCCTAACATTAGGCCTAGATGTACGCGCATCGGAGGCGTATATTTACTGTAGTGGTATTTTATGCTATGGGGGAATTGGCGTTTCCGTCATTTCTTGCGCGCTCATCTTACTAGGCCGCGTTATGCGTCTTGTTTGTCCGCCTGTCCGTCTGTTGCTCTGTGTCCCGGTCCGTTCCTTACAAACTTGAAAATAAAATGGCAGAGGAAAAACGAAAATTGGTGTGACGTGACCATTTCTCAGGATAGGAGTAAAAAACAGCGTTCTAGTCGTTTGCAAGGTTTCGACCTTCTTGCAAACGACTGGCACAGGCGGACGACGACGCAGTATATCAGCGCTGGGCCGACGTAGATAGTTGTGATTCTTTACTGTCACACTGAATGCCAACGTGTGTGCGGTGGGTGTGTGTATATGTGAATTGTATAGTAGAAAAATAAATAAATAATTTATAGTTGTAGTAAAGAACACGACATTTTGTGGCTAGTGAACTGCGGACTGACAGGTTTGCGGCTGCAGTGTTATGTGACGTAAGACGCCTATTTGACACTGCAATCGTGTGAGAGTGTCACTAAATACCTAAAAGCACAGACGTAAAAATGTTTGTTATGTTTTTTATAAAAAGTTTAAAAAACATGTTTTTTATGTTTTTTAAAAAATGTTTTTGTGTTTTTTTTGAATGTCGTGTTTTTGTTGTTGTTAAAAGATAAACGTACAAAATGATGCGTTTTTCATGGGCAAATTGTGTTTAACCTTCATTTCCTGGACAGAACGAGTGTTTTGTAGCAGTACTGTTGACTATTGATTAGTATTGACGGTTCTTCTTACTTGAATGAGTACTGTAGTTTAATGTTTTTAATGCATGTTTTTAAATGTTTTTTTACAAAAGTAAAAAAAACATGGTTTTTAAATGTTTTTTTCATTGGCATATCCATGTTTTAACATCTATGCCGATAAGTACCAAAAACTATTCAAAACTCTATCCCCAACCCTAACCGAAAACAATCAAAGTTTTTGGTAGTTTTCCGTATTTAATGCTATCGGTCGTGCAGATGACTTCAAGTTAGTTGTACGTAATGTTTCAGGACTATCGCGCCAGTCAGCTGTCGTTGGGCCACGGACGCTACGAGTTCCGGCTGTTCATTAGCAAAGTACAGTCACGTGACTTCCACGACTACCAACTCATTGTCACCAACGATGTCGACAGCGTCGCCGTGGATTTTACGCTCATCGAGGGTAAAACATCATGCCCGCTGTCTACAGGCCTACAGGCTGTTCAAAAAAACGGGAACACTGTTTTATTTTGCGATAACTTCCGCAAATGTAGGTACACCGATTTTAGCCATTTTTTACCGTTACAACAAGAAATCTATAGTGCATAAAGATAAAATTACCTTGTACACCTAATCTCTATTATGTAATCACCCTACCCAACAAAACACACACCACTCCTTAAATTGACGCTGCATTTCCAATGTTCATTGTGCAGCGTTATAAAGTTTACTTAAAACAATTCCACATTTGCTTGCTTATTCGCAGCAATGCTTTGTGATGACACTATCACCTCATACTGTGTTTACGAGTAAAGCTGTCTATTTTTAAAACTTTTAATGGCGCACGAATTACGTAGGCCATAGGTAAAATAACGAAATACGATCGCTGTTTAATAGTGGGGTTACGTCAGTTTAACTTGAAGCAAACATGTAGCATCAATTTTGGGAATGATGTGTGTTTTGCTAGGTAGGGTGATTACATAATAAAGGTGAGATGTACAGCATAATTTTATAACCTTTATGAGTTATAGATTTTTTTTGTTGTAACAGTGCAAAAATTATTGAAATCGGTATACATTTGCGGAAATTATTGCAAAATTATTACAGGGGTTTTTGTTGGAACACTGCGGAGTATGCACGTTACAAATGTGTACTGTTCTCGATCGTATCTAACGTTTTTTTTTTGTTTATTTCAAAAAATATTTTGATTGTTCGGTTTTGCGGAGGTAGTGCAGAAACAGACGGTGGATTAGGTGGAAACTTAAGTAATCAATTGATGACCAGTTGCGCCAGGATATTCGTACCAGAAACTATTAAAGTCTGATCGTTACAGTCGATAATGTTGGGGATGTTTTTGACGTTTTTATTTCAACGCCTATTTTTCGTGTTTCGTTTTTTCCCAGGTAGTGCAGAAGCACACTTTGGGTGAGGAGACTTGAACTGTCGTTTGATGACCAGTTATGTCAGTTTTATTAAAATCTGATTATTTTTTTAACTTACAGTCGATAATGTCGAGGATTTTTTCTGAGACAGTATGGATAACGTTGGGCTACTTGGTATTTTATTGCGCAGTGTTTACGACGACACCGAGACGTCCGTCGACAACCCGCCGTCCAATAACATCACACGGCCTGCACAGTGAGTAGCCATATTCAGATTATCCCAGCCATACATATAGACGATGGTGTCCTGACTCATTCTAATACACCGCAGAAAACGTCATTTGCGAAGTTACCTATAGGGGCCTAGTTGCAACGAACGAAGGGCATTCTGGATAATTCTACTAATTTCGCCGTTTAGGCCTAATTGTATTCAGAGTTCGTACTGAATGATTACTCAGGGTCGCGTAAATTTTCCATTATTGCGTTAGGATATATTTGCTAATACTGTTTGATTCCATTTGAAAATGTGCGCCAAAGCAGTGATGTTTCGCTGCTGACTCAAGCTGTGTTTTTGATGGCCTACCGGTGTCTAACGCGTTAGGCAGGCCCATAGATATGTATCTTATAAATGCGCTAATTAATTTCGTTCCAATAACGTTAATAATAACGTTCTAATTTCAATCTCAGTACGACAAAACAAAACTATTTCGAAGTTTTCATCTGCCCTGCCGTCCAGACATTATGACGTCTTTGCTAACAGCTACCCCACTCAGACCGTGGTAGGCTTGGGCACGAAATTAGCATATTTATAATATACGTAATTATCAACTAACCAAAACCGTTAGGCCATCAAAAACACAGCTTTGGTTTCCGCTTTGCTGTACTTGTAGTCGAGACCGTTCATGAACGACCTAACGCCGGTGGCGTGTCGTGCTGCTACCTAGCGAATGTTTTCGTCAACTTGTTGCTCGTTCTCGCCGCATTAACAGTGACGACAAACTGGTGACTGCAGAGTCCGTAGTGTAATCCCCTTAGATACGTTGACTTTGGATCATAGTGCAGCTGAATGTTGGATCCACGACGGACTGACGAATCGTCATCCAGCGTCTAGAATGAATTATGTCATCCGTGGTGTTTCTGATGTTCAGTGAAGTTCGTACGAGTCAACGGCAATATTTGAGTGTGATTTGGATAGGCCTATACATCTTTTCAACCTATTAGCGCCACGGGGACAGGCTGGCGGTGAATGTGGACATGTTTAAACCGAATTTTTGAGTGACGGCCCAATAAAAATCAATCATATGGTCATAAGCTACTGGTTCAGAATTATAGAAGTTGTACTATCGCTAGACTGGAACATTTTATAGTAAAAATGAAGAATACTTTATACTTTTTATATGTTTTATATGCTCCAGTTTGTTGCCAATATTACGGGTTTAGATTGCACTTGTGAATATTCATGATCTGGCAGTGATAACGCCAAAAGAATTGCAGTGATGGCAGTTCCATAGGCTTCCCATACGTGATTGGGCGTCGTTTTCTAGAAATTTCTTTATTGTGAGACGTTTTTGTAGCTGATTAGAAGACTTAGACCGTGATTGCGTGGAAAAACGTTTGCACGTGTTTATTTTACATTTGATTTTTAAAAAAACACAAAACTTTTTGCACTGAAAACTTTTTTCTAAAACATTCACAAAAAAGTATTTTGCACCCGTTTTCGGCGCGGTGACACGAAAAATAACACATAAAACATTTGTAAAACATTTCTGCGCGTTCTGTGTTGTACGTCTAACCACGGCTTTAAAGCAGCTGAACCTAGCAAGTCAAGTCAGCGTCGATGTGTCAGTCATTTATTTACTGTACAGTTGCCTTGTTCGTTATTATTTTCCGGCCCAATTAACTGCATTAATTGTCTACTTTCTTAAACGTTTTCATATGTGCTCCGGCGAACTGGCGGTTTCATGTGTGTGACTTTTGTCTTTAACTGCTATATAGCTGTGAACTGTTCTGAGTATGAGTTGATTTGATTTTAAACAGTTCTAAGAAACTGAACATACCGCCAAAGTGAGTAAATCACGGAAACTACGCAAATGCGGTAACATTATGTGATACGCAGACTTGTTCGTCACTATAATGTAACATTGTGAATGTGTGGATGTAAAATGAACGACAATTCTGGACTGAGTTTGGCTGAAACGTTAACATTAAGATTAAGACTAATTTCCTAATTTGTGCGATTGATAGCGTTCCATTTGCTCAACTTGCCTATCTTGTACTGCGTGCACTATGTATTGTGAACTTGAGAAACGATTAGGCCCCCCTATGTAAAATTTATTTTACGTTTCAGCTTGTGCCAAACAGAATTTGTCTTACTCTCACCGTGGAGTCAGCATTGATGTTATAGAGTTGTGTGAAAACTAACAACATACGAGGCATATGCCGTAATAATTCTTTCAAGTTCACAACACTGTAGAAAATGTTCGTTATTTCGAAATTACTTCTAATTATATAAGCAAGCTTGGAGCGCCTTTTTCGATTTCATTTATTACAGTATGCTAGTACACGTATCCCTATGGCTTTAGCAGGCTTCCTGTGTATTTAGGCCTATGTCTGTTTGAAGAGTAAAATGTAATGATATTAACTCTGTTCTAAGCAAATCGATCACCTAAATCTTACAACACTTCAGGATATCTGCATTATTATTTATGTTTTGTCAAATTGTCGAGATTTTTTTTTGCGAATGGCCGTGCAGTTATCTTTTAAGTGTTTGGGTTTTTATTTTACAGTTGCTGTGCTGCCCTGTTCGTTGTCAAGTTGTGCATTTGTTACGCTCACAAACCTCTTAAAATAAGGACTGACAGCGGCCATGTTCGGGTCCGCAAACTTGGGTCCATCGATATTTTAAGTTTTTTTACTATAACTTTTGTTCTTGCTACAAATTTTTGTACACGTAGTGTCACAGACAACGTAAACAAATGCTGCAAATATGATTACTGTACGATTTTTAATTTTCTGTGTGCGCATATATTGTGGCTAAACTGTACGTCAGTTTTTTTTAGTTTTTTTACTATAACTTTGTCAAACGTGGTCCGTTTGCTACAAACTTTTGTACACATAGTGCCACAGACCACATGAACAAATGCTGCAAATTAGGTTACTTTACGATTTCTACTTTTTTTCGTGTGTGCATATATTGTGGCTAAACTGTATGTCGATACGTACGGTTTAGCCACAAAAAACTATGTGCACAAAATTTTGTAGCAAACGGACTACGTTTGATAAAGTTATAGTAAGAAAAAAACAAAAAAATATCGATGGACCCAAGTTCGCGGACCCGAGCATGGCCGCCGTCAGTCTTTCTTTTTAAGAGATCTATGACTATGCTGCATGTGCAAGGCGTCAGAGTATTTTGTTCGTTTAATGTTTGTAATAAAAAAAATAATTGTTATTTTTCTTGTTTCTAATTTCCATAAAGAGATTTTGTCATCACGGTTTCTCTTCTGTGATTCTGGCATTATGAGAGAGCACCCTTGCAACATGCAGTGCGGTATTTCCGAAGGATTTGCTTTTTGGAAGATGAAGAAGATAAAAACGAGACTTATTTTCACTGTCACAGTATGACGTCAGTAACAATTTAGCCTAGTTATCGTGTGGCCGTCGTAATAGGCAACAGTATTATACGGGTCTTGCATAGCCATAGGCATGCATCTGTCCGTCCGTCTGCGACAGGCTTTCACCTCTAAAACGAAAAGCGTGAAGAAACGAAAATGTGGCGGTAGCAATTAAGTTTCTAAAATCGGCGTATTCGTTAACGTTCGACACTTCAGTAGGCCTAATTTAACAACATTATTGGTACGTAGACCTAGGTATGGACCACTCCGTATCACGAATCTGTCTGAGCCAATGTTTCTAATATATGGTACGTAACCCGCCATCGCTTTCGGGTCGGCAGTTTCTGCTATGGGTAATTAAAGGTTAAAAAGGTTAAAGGTCGCATATAGCTCCTAATGAACGAACCCATCTCAGAGCTACGGAGCGTCACTTGTCATATGGGATCACACAGTGTTACCTGCCACCCGACATAGGTGAACACGCCCCGCCTTAACCCCAGCCAGATAGGCCGGTATTCGATTTACCTACCCCGGAGGGATGGAAGGCTGAGTTGACCTAGGCGGTTGGTTACATCCCGAGATGGTTTACCTGCCCGCAGGCAGTCACCCATCGCAGTATTAACCGGGCCCGGCGCACAGTAACTTCGCTGATCGGATCAGACGCGTTACCACTACACCACGCCTACCTACTGACCTTGACTGTACTTAGGCGCGTTTACCCGGAGATACCTCATTCCTATTTCCGGATCGGGTGAATGGTAAGGTACAGCCGGAACCCTACCAGTCTTGGACGCTTCCGATGAGTTATCCGGGTTAGTTGGAGAGCATGAAGTTGACATCTCACTACGGTGGGTCATTGGTTCGACGCCTGTCTGGCGTGCTCCGAACGGTGCGGAGGGTTATGAAGCTAGTTGCGCGATGGGTAATTTCCGATATCGTTCTATCTCGAAATAAGATGTCACCCGGTTGACTTCCACTATCGGCACGGGCATTACTATACTCGATTTATTCTCTCCGGTAATGTAGTTCACTAAACTGGCGACGCTACTATTGGAAGACTGTCTGCTGCCGGAAGACCGTTCACTGCCCGATCGCCGATTACTTCCCAATAGCCGTTTGCTTTCATCAGGCTTACTATTGCTGGTTCCCATCTTCGCTTGGACCAGTTGCCGGTCTGTATACTGTATGCAACCCTGATCAATTTGGAGGCGGGACCCGCCCGATGTGCAGCTTAACCGGAGCCCATAGGCGTCTCCCTCCGATTATTCCGAACCGTGGTTATATCCCAGAACAACTCCCGGTGCTTAGCTCCAAGCCAGTGAACTGACTGCATGGTGTCGATTCCTACCGTAGCCGTAGCTTATTCGGCAATAGCGTCGGAAGGACTAGTAGCTCGGAACACCGGAGTGTTCACCCGTACCCGGTACCGTTATACTATCATCGGGATGGTGCTTCACCGTTGCCCGCTGTTAGTTATCGGTGAGGTTTAAGCGACTCTTGCACGACGTCCGTACTCTTCGGACTCGGTGAGTCGAAGCCGCTCGCTTTTATATGACCGGACGATCCCACTTACTGAACCGTTCGCACTAGAAAATAGGGGTGAAAGGTATGGTCCATTACGCGGGGTGTACTAATAAGGCTTTTTATAAGAGGTATCTCCGTAACCACAGGACTGATTTGAACGCGGATTGCTTTGCCGAAAAGCTGGAATTATTTGCGGATTAACGAAACGGGTCAAAAAACGAACGGGTAAATAGGGGAAGAGCAATTTCGGCTGCAGGTATGGCCTACATATAATAATTTAGGCCTACCACGAAGCCGGGTTTCAAAGATTCTTGGATACATACTGGGGTTCTGCGGCGACTCTGCACAAATTGAACAAAATGGAAGCCTTTCTGAGGAACATCCGTTACAATTAGGCTTATCACACGTCGCTGCGTATAACGTAGGCCCTACGTCAACACTGCGTATTAGCGAAGACGTACATTCGTCGTTGGTCGTCTGTCGTCGATCACTGTTAGCCTATACAGCTAACGAACATTTTTCCTCCGACGGCAACGTATCCGTTCTCCACGAGCTGCAGTTGCATACAGTTCTCGTTCAGCGATAGTCCTTACGGTTCGCTTCTTTGCTCGATATGGCAAAATGTCATTTCCCGTCAACACGTTTCGCCCGCGACTCATCTCAGTCCTGCTACATGACTCGTCGAATTATAACTGCGCATGCGCAATTCACTCATTCGTATAATCAGTTCCTTCCAGCTAAAAGCCCATAGGCCATAGACAGTTCTGCAGCTCACCGCCGACGCAGCTTGAGATTACGAAGAACTGGATTAATGCTTTCACTGCACTGCAAAAAAAGTCTGTAAGCGGTCACGTCTGAAAAAAATACAAAGAAGTAGAAGTACCGTATTTCGACAAATTACAAGGATCGATTTCTATTTTTTTTACTCAAAACGAAAGCCGTTAAAGTGTAAAATGATAAAATCTGACCAGTTTCTTCTGTGTTATGTTTGTTCGTAGCTGCTGCCGTGATTTTGACATCACGATCCCCGGGTAACACTGTAACGTAGACTGGTTTTCGAGCCAAGATGACGATTTCGTGAACAAAGAATTATATACAGGTAATCTGAGCAAAGCTCACAAGACGCGCGACAGCATCAGTGCTGTCGCGTGTGAAATCAGTGCACAAAGCGTAAGTGGTGCTTATCTGCAAAGTTTTCGCGCTAGCATACTTGTAGTTAATAGCGATATAATAATACTGTTTACAGCAGCACGAAATTTTGTCACAGAACCTAGAAACACTAGACTATCTTATGGTAAAAACCCCAAGTCTCTGTCTCACATGGGCTCGAATCGTTACCGGGTCGTGACAGACGGACGGACAAACAGACGGACGAAATTACGATAGGCTTAGCTAATACGCGCTCTGGCACTGCGTGCTGTCGCGCGTAAAAATCAACAGCCGCATCCATTCGATGAATGCTGCAGTGGTCCGTTTTACGGCCAGTCTTGATGGCTTGGTCAGTCTAAGCTGTCATGTGCAATGTGCATCGTAACCTACGTGTCACTATCGTTCTTATAAGAATGATAACATAGTCGTCGTAGTTCACACTGGCATGTCTAGTTTTATTACCGAACGCTGTATTAGACTATTACGCCGTCAATTTAATATTTCTCCGAGCTATTTCGCTAAAATGAGTACTTAAATTTTATCACGTCTTTATCTGTCTCCGTGGCACACATGTAGAGCAATTTCTGTTCATTCAGAATATTGGTCATCAGCGTCATCGTCATTACCAGTTGAGAACAAAGCAACTCGCGGCATCCCTCAGGCTTGCCGTGGATATGAAATTTCCCATCCATCCCATGTCGGCGAGTGTGACGCCCCAGTCCTGGGGCCCTGCCGACTAACTATCCAGATCCAGAGTGACGTGTCGCCGACAGTTGAGTTGATTCGCGTTACAGTTGTAGGTGTGAATTGGCTATTACTGATACAATGCTAATAAACAAATTTCATTGAATGCTTGTATGCTTCAATATTTCTCTCTCTCTGATGTTTTTACTTACTTTTTATTTTCTCGTTCATTTATGATGTAAGTATTCAATTTAATTTAAAAATATGCCAGCATAATATCCATGGATATATCTACAAGACGACCTAAGTCTGATATTTACACATGGATATATCCATGGATTTATCCATGGAAATCCATATCCACGGCAAGCCTGGACATCTGATACTAGAATTACAAGTACACCGATACTAAACCGGTGTGCTGCGGGAATAGAAAAGCCCAACTGAAATTCACAACTGTCCCTGCAAAATAAAAATAATGTCAACACATACTGTATAATACTATCATGAAGTATTTTTACAAGAAATTTGAGCTAATGCTCACGAGACGCGCGAAAGCCTATAGCAGTTCCGATTCAGTAGTTTGGCTGAAAATTTGGGTGTTCACGCTAAGTTAATATACAAATACAAAATTCTCTATCTGGATTGCACAGGCCTAATGATAGTAACGTGGCGCCACTTTGTGAATGATATAGACTTGTGTCGCAGCCCGAAATTGCCAAAAAAATTCATAAAACTCCCTATTTTAACGTTCAAGGTCATTCAAGGTTATTAAATTTGGCGCCAATTGACAGCCAGTGTACGACTTCCTATTAGTGATTAATAGTAACCTAGGCCTTATCTCACATCGTTGCTGAGATACAGCGACTTATTGGCCCAAAATCGCAGATTTTGCCCACCCCCCTCTCATTTAACGCCCTCGTTCGGGGTGACCCTCTTCGAATTTATGGAAAAGCATTACGGTTCCTGAAACTAGAGTCTTCCAGGCAGTCAACGGTGAAGATTTGGTGATCCTGTCTTGCACCGCTTTTGACTGATCCACCCGTGTGACAGACAGACACACGAACGGACGAACAATCAGAAGGACAGAATTGCGGTGGCTAAGACGCGCTGAAAGCAGTAGCTGCTTTCGCGCGTAAAAATACAGTTTTTGGTGTTCTACTAGATATCAGCAAATTGCAGTCAATAATTTCACACAGCAAACTGTGCTGCACAAGACGTATACGCAGGCCTACACGTTGACTACAAATCTGTGGACAGCCAGTAGAATAAAAACATTAGCTGGTTATTATATTTATAAATCATTTACTTACTTACTTATTCAATCTGTAACCTACTTAACCACCGATACTCGCAAAACCGTTTCCGTGGTTAACGTGAAACTGGACATTAATGGGTCCGCTGGCGACCTTAGGCCCACTGGATGTCGCAAAGAAACGGATAAGCTGTAGGCCTACCGACAAGTGTACGAGCGACATGTAGGCGATTGATCAATCAATGAATGATAATTGCCACTGAGACACGTATCCAGTCCATACTTCAGGCGGTTTTTAAAAGGCTGGAGGCAGCGTACGTTCCACAAGTTGGCCGGTGCGATAAGCTCCAGTCGACGGCGATCGAGCTGCCAGTTATCCAGCGCTCGCTTCGACGTCGCGTCTCCGGGGTGTGATTACGTCCCCTCCAGTCAACACGGTTTGTTGCGGACTAGAGCACTCCGCTGCATGGTCGCATGTGTAATTCTGACGCGTGTATTGCATCCAGCAACCACAAATGCACTTAGACGCGTCACAATGGAGTGATCAGCGGCGTAGGCGATCATTTTTCGCCACGGAGGTCTAATCTGTGGCGAACGCTTGAAGTGAGAGCCTATAAGGGAATATAGGGGCAGAGTCCCTGCGTCGTCCACTGTCCAGGGTCAGAGCCTTGTTGGGGGCTCCCTAATCCTTTTAAAGCTGAAAGGGTTTGACTTCTAGATGCCCAAATTAGTGACAGTAAAATCTGCCCCACTTTATACTGAAATTCAGATACTGTCAACGCAGACGTCGGCGTTGGATGACGGGATGGGAGTGGGGGGGAGGTGATGCATTATATTTTATTTACGGATTTGTGAAAGTCACGTGGGTTGCTCTGGCCCTAACTAGGGGGAAGTGGTCCGGACGCCCGAAACCTTCTGGCCAGCTACGCTTTGAGATTGATTTGAAAATGTTAAAATTATCACAAAACACCCGAGATCTTTTTAAACAAGACTTCACAATGCAGGTTAACTAACGTACATTACCCCGCTGTTATTATTGCCTGTTAATTATTGCGCATATTCGGGGAGTAATGTATTTCCATCGCGCTCGACATACGTAGGTCTACGTCAGCGATCAGTTCTTGTCAGCGAAGGCGTCCATTGTTTCCGCGTCTAAGTTCGCAAAGTCCAGCCAGATCAGCATTTTTTTTCAATAATTCTGTCTTTACGAATCGCAAATCTTTGTCCAGAAAAACGGACAAGGATATCCGTAGGTGTCCGCGATAGCCGGTGGCTACAGTTGTTGGGGGGGGGGGAAATTTCGCCATGACCACGTTAGCTAACTGTATATAACGCGCAAGGACGAACCATTCGATAATATAGCATAGAAATCGATTTATGGGCATATTTAAAAGGAAAATGAACATAAATCTCTGTTCAGTTCAGTTATATAAATTAGTTTGCGTTAGGCTAACTTCAAGTCGCACAATGTTGTTCAAGCTGACGGTGAAAGGCATTTTGGTTTGTACCCAGAAATGTATTCGTATCACGTTTAAAATGCAAAAAAGTGAGAATTATATGGTTTTGATACCCCCGGTTAGCATCCCAATAGTAATTCTTGAGTAAAATAACTAAACACTGCAAAATAAGATTAGTTAGACTGTAGTGTCAGATTATAATTTGTAACATAAACCAATTAAGAAAAACTTTTATGACACAAAGCCCATAAACCGAGAGTCAGGCACTATAAATTTTTGAAATAAAGTTAATTTTAAAATAATAGGAGTGACGACGACATGCAAGAAATACCGTATACTAGATATCGCTTTTTAGCCTTACAATTTTGCTTGACAAACATCGTTGAACAAAACTGCAAATAAATGAATATATCACATTCGCATTCAGCTGATTTTGTTCAGCTTACTTTCGGTCTACTTTATCAGTACCACTAACGCATCAGTAGTGATTCAACACGTTAATTTCCAGCTGTTCGGCCGGCAGTTCGGACTCCGAGAAAGGCGTGGTGATTCGCCAGGATGCTTCGCCACCGCAGACGTCGGACACCGGTCGCCCGGTGGCACTTGCGTCTCGATCGTCGTCTGTCATGCCGCCGCCCAGTTCGTCAGTGACCCCGGCCGTGTGACCGCGCCGCCGCCGGTGGCGGGGTGCGCCGCGAACGGGCGACGACTGCCACGGCCAGATGAGACGGGCAAACGTCTGCCGGAACTGCGCACTCATCGTGCAGTACAGGGCAAAATTGATGCCGTTGTTGATTAGTGCAACGATGTCGATCTGCGGTGACGTCATCGCATCGTGCGTGTGACGTCATCACATCGTGCGATGACGTCACTGGCCGCAGTGTTGTTGTCGATCAGTGCAACGATGTCCATCGTGTCGCCGAGCGGCGCATAGTACGCCTGGAAGCAGTGCTGGGTGAGTCCGCTGCACAGTGCCAGGGCACCCTGCGGCAACTCAGTCACCAGGAACAGCACCACGATTGTCACTAACATCCGCTGTCAACAACAACAACAACGACAACAGCCATGCATGTTCATTAGCCGCAGCGTCGTACTGTACTGCAGGCTCATTCTGTTCCGATTTTGAGATACCAGTGCAATGTTTGCGACCTTATGCAGCAAGTCTCTACTTGCGATTCTTGTAAAAACAAGAAGCCTAGCTGTCGCTAGGATAGCCACGTACTGGTTGTCAGTGATCTTCAAGGTCATCCAATGTCGATGATTTTCATCTCATGTGACAGGGCGTATATGCCACTTCCTATTAGTGATTAATAACAATCTTGGCCGTAGTTCTCAATGTTTCCGAGATATGGGCAGTATTTCGTTGAAAAATGCACATTTTTCTTATATACCCCGTCCATTCAACCCCTAATTTGAAAATGTTTGCCTCGCACTACATCGATGAAATTTTGCATGTCTAAGTTGTAGTGACACACATGTCTAATTATTTGTGTAAAAAGTTGTTCTTTATGAGTACAGCTTAGCCACAGCACATTTGTGACAGACGGACAGACGGACGATAACCATGCCAATAGCTCGACGGTTATAAAATACACAAGTGGTCACAAGTCATCTTGATCGAAAAACTCCAGATTTGCCGATGGAACTTCGATCACCTGTGTCACATTTTCACAGCTACAACTATTTCCAGTTTACATATCAATATCGTTACTTTCCGTTCGTTCTATCGCTGTCAAACAGATCGTTTTTTGTATTAAATAGCGCTCAAAAGTGCTGAGAACTCTCGTTATTTACAGCTACGTAACAGTGAGTTCCAGACCAAAGAAACGCACAGGCTGAACGCCGAAGGAAAGTAACAATAATTTGGTCTGGAAGCGCGCGGGCGTACACTGCTCGGTGCTCGTGCATAGATAGCAGTTAATTATCGCCAGAACGTCATCCCGATGCATAGGCCAAGCACGGCGGCCGCGTACCGTCGTTCGGTTGCGCTCGGCAAGTCGTCTCTTGCTCGCTTGCGATAGATGCGGACCGAGGCGAGATCCGGCGCGCAGCTTGACCGCTCGGCGCTGCGACTCCCTGACGGTCGATACGAGCAGGCAGCCGAACAGCGTCAGTAGCAAACAGGGCATCATCTTGATCAGCACGGCGTGAATCCAGAAGTTCAGCTGCATTACGGTCGCTCCGTCCACCAGGCTGTCCGTGCTGCTGTTCACCGCGGCGATTGTTATCAGATCATATGTCACGTCGCCGACGCCGCCGGATTCAGTTTCTGTCGACGACATCCATACGACACTTACCGTAACAGTAATGCCCCGTTTACACGAGGAAGCATACATGAAGCACACATGAAGCACACGTATTCAATATTATACACCGTTATCCAGCCAGCTCTGAGAGTGCACTGAGTCTGCCTCAAGTTTGCTCTAAGGTTGCTCTAAGTGTGCTTCATGTGTGCTTCATGTATGCTTCCTCGTGTAAACGGGGTATAAGTCTACTTCGTCAACACAGTGATGGCTCTAAACAATACAACCGAAAGTAAGAGAAAGAGAAAAAACATAGCATTAAACATTACATTAAACGAATATATGATGATGATGAGCAACACGTGATGTAACAAACTAGAACAATGACACAACATCTAAACCACACGCCAACTAAGTAACCCGGCATATTGGAAAGTTTATTAGCACCAAATAAATAACAAAGGAAAAAACAGAGTTGTTTAATCAACATGAAATTTTTGTCTAAATCTTGTTACACAAAGAAACACTATATAGCCAAGAATTAGACGTGATGTAATTAAAGATAACGGCACAGATTTCACGTAGTTGCTCATGGCAATCAGCCGACGCAACTGTCAAGATTGTGTGGCACGGTTGGCCACCGAGTCACAACGCTTGCAAGTCTTACAGGTTGCATATAGCTAAGCTGATTCATGTGCATAGCAACCAAAACAAATTCATAAACACATAAAGTTAGACAGGTAGTTTATCATAAATCACAGTATGCACTTCAAACTATATTTCAATATATTTAGCTCCCAGATTACTTCTCTGTTTCTTCGAAAAAAATTAAATTGTTTAATTATTGCAAAAATATAATCGGCCCGTTCTTATTGTGGGAGTGCTGCTGACTGGGGAGCACTTTGCGGTTTTTGTGTCATTTCAGTTACGACAGATTAATGCAGTAAAAGTACAAAAAAGACAAGAAATACCCACAGGAAATGTGAAATGTGACTGGTTAAAATGCCAACTAAAATATACAACCGTAAGAGAGAAATCGTATTTTCGGTGGACCTAATGCTGCATTAACTGCACCCGTATGCGTAGGGGGCCTATGCGCATGGAACTTCTAAGATGATTTATGGCGAACCGCAATAAAAGAATGCATTGTTTCCAGCCGCTGGTTATCGAACGCTGGTGGCCGTGCGTTGTATTCCACGTCGTTATTAAGTATCCATCCACGATGCTGAATAATGAATTGAGCTAATCGATCCACTCTATACACGCACGCAGTCGCGTTTAGAGTCTTTCGAGCGACGAGTGGTCCTTGCTAGCATGACAGCCTACTTAACTTGTCGTTCTCCGTGAAACGTGTCGTCGGTGGCAATCGGCCATTTATAAGCTCTCGGGATTACTACTCTCCGACTATAGGCAGCCGTCGTCTGCAGTCCCGATTTGGTCTAATAATAACAGAGAACAGGTTCAAGCTGTCAAGAAAAGAAAGCGGTGGGTCTTCAAGCGTCGCGTTGGGCGAAGCGACTTTGACACCATGGGCCAGAGGGTAATCGATGGCGTGACACGTTACATTTTCATAGTATGATTCCGCTAAGCTCCGCATGTCAACTTACTTCCGGAGCACCGATCGACGCCATGACTGTTGCATCTTTCACGTCATAGATGCTTAAATCGAAACTGATTTTATTGATGCAAAAACCGAGATAAAAGCTTATTATACCAAATACACCCGAAGATTTAACGCTTAAAACAAACTGCACTGCTAAACTCGGAAGGATCCGCCTGGTTTGGCATTCTTACGAACTTTTACGATAGGTCTATGTCGTCCGATTTTTATTGTGTTTGGCATAATTCCGCCCCACCATATACATATGGGCTGCAGTTAGCAAACTCGAGTGTAATAGTTTTTGTGAATGTAAAAAAACTTTACTTAGGCCTAGTAAAACATGATCAGAGATTTAGTCACGTTCTGTACTACACTAAAAACGTTAAATTTAAATTCAAATCACGCGAACAAGTAAAACAAGTTACAACGCAACGGCAAGTGTTCAAAGTGTTGTCGTATTTATTGGCTGAAGGTTCATACTCGTGGCTAATTAATTCACAATTATTATATCTTTTCAGTGGCGTAGACAAAACATAAACATATGTTTGAACTGCACGAAATTTGCCAATTTTAAATTGGAAATTTAATCAGTTTTTTGGAACAATAATTAAAATCGTAGCCACCAGATCTCATCTTTTAAAACTAAAATGCACCAAATTTGATTTCGGCTGGGGCTCCGCCCAGACCTCGCTGGGGGAGCTCACAGCGCTTCCCAGACCATTCAACTGGATTTTAGGGGGTCCTACTTCTAAGGGAAAGGAGAAAAGAAAAAGAGGGGAAACAGGGAAAGAAAGAAAAGAGGTAAAAAGAAAGGGAAATTACAGAAGGGAAAGGGGAGAGGAGGGAAAAGGAAACGAGGCCCCCAATTGAAATTTCTGGCTACGCCACTGTGTTTTTTAAGTTGAATAGTCATTATCTCGCGTGCACAGTAACGCCACCTACCCACGACGGTTGAGTAAAAAGGTCGATAACGGATAAACATTTCAGCGTCACGTCCAGTATACTGATATTCAGGAAATATCTAGCACTTTTCACTAAACATCGAGCATGCTGCCTCATGCTTTTATGTATAAATTAGATCGCCCCAGTAACAGGTAAAATTCGACTTGTTACGGAAATGCTTACGTCACATAATTTGGCATTTGGCCTTAGAGAAGAAGCCATCAAACGTGGCTGACTGTCAAAGACAATTGACAAGCAGTAAATGTTTGCATTATATTAATAGTTGCACGATACAAAATATGCACTGACTGCCCGGTGCGCACTCTAGCCTACGGTATACGAAGACGATGTGCCACGAGACTATTATTTAGAGCAACGTCATTTTCTCAAGTCGACGTCGCTAATGCTCAAGGGTGTGTCTCATTTCTTCACGTTGTTGGTATTGCGTTAGCAGGCGACCATCCGGATCCATTCTAGACTCATTTCACCGGAGAGTCGTTATGATGACCGCGGCAGCGGCGACAACGAGTTATGCCGGTGTCACATTAAAATGTCCCCTCCATGAAAAATCCGCCCGTGAAGAGATAATTACGTAATTGATATATCTTTCCCTTATTAAAAGGTTTTTGTCCGTTAATTCGCCCACATCTCACTCAACCTCTAGGTTTTTGGTTGGGGTTAGGTTATAGGCATAGGATCAGGGTTAGGGTCAGGTTTAAGGTTATACTTAGCGTTAGCGTTAACGACAATAATAAGGATGCGGGTGAATTAACGGACCTATTAAAATATGGCCGGGATCATAAAAAGTCGCCCCATTATAGGATCGCCTCCACCCAGAAAAGTCTTCCCGGCCGACAATTTACATGCAAAAATCCGCCACGCCCGGGCGGCTGCCGAGCGGGGCGGATTTCTGCCGGTAAATTGTCGGCCAAGGGAGACTTTTCTGGAGAAGGAGAAGATCCTATAATGGGACACCGGCGTCGGCAACCAGCGCGCATACGTTCATCGTCATCGACAGCGTTGAGATACGCCGTCGAATGCGCACCGAGGCGAATTGTTCGCCGTATAATGCAATGCATTGAAATGTCGCTTTCTCTATCGCCTGGCAGCCTAGACTATCATCGACGGAAACGAGACATCAGACTTTTTTTTCCATAATTTCCACGACAATTTCTGACCGATTCCCTGCTTAATCTTTTCTGGTTTATGCTTTGAAAAAAAACGGAACAATGTTCTTGAACTTCTTGCCACACCCTAAATGCGTCGGGGCTAAAATGCTTGTAGAATATCTGAAAAATGGTGTGCCAGCTACATTAAAACAGTGTACCTTATTACTGAATTATAGATGTTAAAAATGTAAACCTCGCAGAGACATGACATCTCGTATAGGCAACAGCCATAACGACAGAAGCAAGTACATCCACATTGATCCATTGACTTACAAGTGGACAAATATCAAAGCAGAATTTCGACACCATTAAAGTTGCCCGTGCGTGCAAAAATATCTTTCTGCTCAAGCTTTATTTTTGTTTGTTGCCACACCTGTGTAAAATCAGTCATATTGGTTCACTGATGTGGATAATTTTTATCGTCATCAAGCAACGAGTTAGAGTAAGCTATATTTTGGCTGTTGGCTCGAGTCAGTTCTGCAGTAAGCGTGTTTTAAACACTTTAGACGTGTAACTGTGAAACGTTGAAAAGTTGGCCAATATTTAGTGAAGATGTGTCTTGTTTTTGCAAAGTGCAACGTGTTGAATGCTCAACCGCAAAATTGACGATAATAAAAATAGACGTCAAAAACTTTTTTTCAGAAAAATACAAAGAAATCCTCTCGGATGCACTGACTGTTCCCAATCGTAGTGCAATAAATATTTGAATCTCGCGTCATGCGGATTTCCGCCCTGGTGCCCGGTGTTCGACTACATGTATACACCGTGTCCGGAAAAAAACATCCCGAACATTGATTTACGCAGATCATGTTTTCTGTTTAAACAAAGTACTCATATTATTTCTGTCCACGATATTTTTATGTGTTTGGTTTTTGAGTTTAGCAAATTATGTGTAGCTTATTCTGTTTTGACTTCAATTTTGACTTGAAGAAAAATTGACAGATTTCAATAATTTTTGGTGCAAGCATTTTTGCCACTACTTGCCATCAAATGACCGTTCTAGTTTTCACCTCACCAAATGTCTGCTTTTGCATTTCCTGGAAAAACCTGAGTAGGCAAAATAAGATATAAACGCAATATTTCGTTGGTTTTGTTTCCCCCAAATAATGCAGAAACAAACAGTGGGCACAGTGGAAAATTAGACGGTCATTTGATCGCCAGTTCTGTCAGAAATATTAATGCCAAAAATTATTAAAATCTGATAATCCTTAACTTTAAGCTACAATCGAAAATGTCCGGGATGTTTTTTTTCCGGGCACGGTGCATGTACTGTATACAACAGATGACATTCTTTCCTGGATTACGTTTCAACCGCCTTTAGCTCAACGCATCCAAAACCATGTAAGTCGAATTCAGCTAATGGATTCAGTGACTATATCATTAGGCCTATCAGGCCGTCGCGCATCGAGTCCACGGGCGCCGAGTATTATATCAACTCAGCGCAAACGTCAAATTTTGTTTCTACCTGTCAATGTAAATCTGACAAGTAATTTGAGCTAATTGCTCACGAGGCACGCGACAGCACTGTTACATCGCAAATTAGTATACAGCGTATTATCGCGTTTTAAGGAGATCCTTGAATTTAGCATCCCCATGCCGTCGAAGGCCTTGTTACTCAAAGGAAGTCAAACCTAAACCGCTGAAATCTACGTTTAATGCTAAGAATTTTATTTGCAGGTTTACTTGGTTTATCTCCAGCCATTTCGGCGCGATTCACTTTTAAAATGTGAATTACAGCCAAAATTTACATACAAACTGCCAAAACTCTTTATTTTGAAAGTTTAAGGTCGTTGAAGATCATTAATGTTAATACGTTTGTAAAGTCTGTCAGTTGTGATAAGCAGCATGTCTGTGCCTATCTGCAACCGTTTTGACGCTAGACGAGCCAATAGCGATAAAATAATGATTTTTAGAGAAAGGGTATACATGTTTTAAGCCATCGTTCAAAAGGAACCACTTTTCCTAGCAACACGAAATTTTGTCACAAAAAGCTAGTATTTTTCTGAGCCCACGCTAAAAATTTTGTAATTTTAGCTTCATCCGTTTTTGACTGATCTACCAGTGTAAGGGAGGGACGGACAAACGTGACAGAATTGCGATAGCATATAAATTATGCGCACTATAACCATCGCCAGTATTGGTGCTGATCAGAACCTCAGCGTGCACTTGGACTCTTATTTGACCCACGTCAATGCTGTGTTTGAGCCATCACTTACACAGATCCGTCTGCGGCGTGACGTTGACGCTTCTGCAGTTTGTACTGACATTTGCACGTTATTACACATTCGCCAACGCGATCGACTACAGCAACTCGCTGCTGGAGTCGAAGTTTCCGATCAGTCAGCTGATAAATGCACTACCGGTATGCTGCTGTCGGCATTCAATGTGGCGCCGTCATCTAGGATTATTTTCTCAGCACGGATGTCCGTGAGAGCTGCAGACGAGTGTCGGGGCGAATTGAGTATATACAGTCGGCGCGTCGGTGCGTTGTAGCTTATCCGCGTCCACACGACGACGCAGCGCCGACACCGGTCGATTTATCTGCAAGGCATCGGCCGAGACTCGGCAACTCGTCGCCAACTCGTCGCCGAGTCGTCGTCGCAGACGTGAACGAATGACGTTGTCACTCTCACACTGTCGTCGGTCCGCCAACTCGCCAGAATATACACATTGCTGCTTGCTCAGCGTAAAGCCGTGGCTACACTTACCGATTTCCTTGTCCGAGGTTCTGATGGGCGTCTTTATACCTATCAAAGTCACATGACCCAAAGCAACCTTGGAAGGATACTTGGCTGCAGCTAGTAGTTGCAGCTAATGGCTACAACTAGGCCTACTTGTCGCAATAGGTCAAAAAGGCGGAGTCAGAAGTCACTAGGCCTGCGTAATAGGGTGTTTACACGATGCAGCAAACGTCTAGCAAACTTCTAGCAAATGTATTCAAAATACACGTGAATTGCTGGACGTTTGCTGGATCGTGTAAACACCCCATAATTGGTTGACACGCAAAAAAACCTCGCCCGAAGAAATCGGAAAGAATGCACGTGCGCATTCCGTCTTATTTCCTCGTACGAGTTTTTTTTTTTAAACTCGGAAGTCGGAAAGCTTGGCGACGTCGGATGAGGAAATCGGTACGTGTGGCCATAGCATAACAGACACCAATAGGGCGATACTGTCTCTAGGTGACTTGTCAGCCCCCAGCTGTGACTGATGAGGTCCAAATTCGATCACATTTATCTTATTTTAATCGAAACACTACAACGATGAAATCAATCCTTTGGCCGGCTAAATGTGCGTATAAACGCAGCTTTAATTCTTGCGATTGCGTATGCAATTCAGTTTTGCAATAACGTATACATACAAGTTACTGTTGCAGGCAAATACAAATGAGTACAGCAATTCCAGCTTTTGCCAAATTACTTTGGTTATTGTTGTTATTTACGATAATTACGTTAATACCAAAATAGGTCTGAAATACTTTATAATCGTGTTGTATTATTTTCTGGATAACTGACCAAAGTAGCCAATGTACTACCGGTACTTTAAAGCTAGTCTATTCTCCAAGACTCATCTCTAGTTTGGTATATTTTGAAACTTGATGCAATGTTTAACATGATGCTAAATGCTGATGATGATTTTGTGTTACACGATTGGTTATTAAACTGTTTCTACTGTCTGCCAAAAATAGTTTTTATTATTCAGTCCACTCTAATTAAACACCCTCGCACTGAACAATTCTGTTTCTTCATGCAGGCCTACTATAGTGATTACACAAACCACCAACGCTCATAATGTAATACTAATGAAATTTGTAATGCGATGTGGCTTCAAATTATTAATTTGTAATACTGCACACCAAGTTATTTCTAATTTAATTATTTTATAACGAGTACTTTACATTTAGTAATGAAATTATTGCCTGCTGTAACTTGCCCCTCCCTGACAACCTGCTATGTGTTACGAGCTTACGCTATCTAAGAATAAAAATGGACTATATAGCCTATAATATATTATATTAATCGTAAATGATAATAAACAGTCACACTGTCCCATGCAGTGTATAATTGCGTGAAAATGAAGTTGAAAATAGTCTGTCTCTATACGTTTTCATGAGAAAAGCGTTGACAAGGCAGCAAGCGGACAGTGCTCAATATTGACTAACTGAAAAGCCATGCTTATTTATGTCCACACACTCAACGTGATCGGAGTCGAAAAGGAAAGCTTCAGTGTCAATTCTCGAAAAGCCGGGGTATCGATATCAGAAGAAAATCTGAATCGAAAATTGGGATTGCGATGGGGCGTCGCCGCGTCGGTCACTTGGCCACCGGCGAGGAAAAAACCACGCATTACCTGGTGACGAACGTCGGGCGACGTAGAAGCTAATGGGGTGTTTACACGATCCAGCAAACGTTCAGCAAACTTCCAGCAAATTTATTCAAAATGCACCTGCTACTGCTGGACGTTTGCTGGACGTGTAAACACTCTATAAGATACAGTGGTGTAGACAACAGGAGTTACAGGCGGCCCGGGCTTCCCAATCCTCCAGACAAGACAAGCACACGTTTAATCTGCACTAAATTTGGTTAATTCTGAGGAAAATAATGAAATCTGTTGCCACCAAAGATATAATGCACCGGATTCCATTTTGGCTTTGCCCCAGACCTGGCTGGGAACTTACAGCGTTCTCGAGACCCCCTAGCTGGATTTCAGGGGTCCTACTTCTAAAGGGCAGGAGAAAAAAACCGGAAAAAAGGATAAAAAGACGAGAGAGCAGGAAAATAAATGGAGAGGGAAGGGAAAGGAGTCGAGGCCCCCAGTTCACATTTCTGGCTACGCCATTGCTAAGATAGCTAGCCGTCCAAGCACTTCTGTTGTACAATGTTTAGGGGTTTACTTTTTACCGGACACAGTGTACATTGATTTGTTTCAAATTTGCTGTACAACATGCTGCAAGAAAAGCCGTGCGACGAAACCACAAAAACTCGAAAGTCTACAGCACATTCACAACAAGTTCTGCGCATTAAAAAAACGCCGAGGCCTACAACAGGTCGACATATAAATAGTGAGTGAGTGAGTAGGGTTTAACGTCCCGCCCGACACAATATAGGTCATTTCGGGGACGGTCTTGCCAGACAATTCACACATAAACGCATAATAAAAAAAATTAACTTCTACAGAAATAAAAAAACAGATAAGGAACATAGCTAAACTTGATGCTTTTTAAAAAAAGCTTTCCGCTGAAGCTACAGCTGTGATTTGAGACGTTTGTCTGTTTCATTGCATGAGGCAGATGAGCACCTATTTCATAAAATGGTTTATAACAAGGATCACTGTATTCACCAGTTATTACCTCCGGAAAAGATTTTACCCACGAAACTCCGGGCCACCAATTGTATTTTTGCTTTGCCTCAGTGTCACTTTAACTTGTACAAGCGTTCATTTTTATTGCGATATTTGTTTGGTGATGCATATTAGATTTTGCATGTAGATCTGTTGTAGCTCTACCGTATTTCATTTCATTTTATTTTCTTTCTTTTTTTCTCCTTTTTTCTTTTTCTTTTTCTTTTTCTTTTTTTTCTTATCGATATTGTACCGATTCTGCTATGTTATGTTCTGTTTTGCAATGGCGTTTGACCGTTGTTTAATAAAAGATTACTTACTTACTTACTTACGAAACACAGAATATCAATCATAACCTAAAATTGCAAGAACTGACCATTACGAGTGTGCATAACGTACGTAGGCCTAACAGTAACGGTAGTTCTAATAATCTTCCCTGTTATTCTCCAGACAGTCATTAATTTTAGAATGCTGTTTATTGGAAGACAGAAGGGGTCAAAATGCTGTACAAATTTGTTGTGCAATTTGTTGTCGTGGGGTTTAGACCATAGACTGCGCACTTGACGGTGCGATGCCGCTCTAACGAACTCAGATGTTCAATGATTCGACGTTCGCGGACGACGCACGGCTGCGCGTGCAAGCTAAATAAACCATGATCTAGTATTCTTGACAGACAGAGCAGACACTACTCGTACTGTCTGGTTAATGTATGCTGCATACGAAGTTCGCGTCTGCACGCTGATCAGTTATAGGGTATTTACACGATCCAGCAAACGTCCAGCATTAGCACGTGTATTTTGAATACATTTGCTGGAAGTTTGCTGGACGTTTGCTGGATCGCGTAAACACCACATCAATCTTTTTACTGAGATAGATCAATATTTTCAACAATATATCAATTATGTCTATAGTATGTCTTACAACAAAATCTCTTCTTGGTTGCCTGACTGACCTCGCGGATCTCTGCATGGATTGCTCACGAATTGTCTTTGCGGTTTAATCGGTTGTTTTATCAGTCTTCACTATACATAAAATTGAAATGGCTTGTGTCATGTGTTTATTGTGGGTCGTTTTAAGGGCCGCATTACGCGTCTTGTTTGTCCGTTCGTCTGTCTGTCCCTCCGTCCTCTGCGGGTTCTTAATCTAAAAACAAAAGGCAGAGAACACATAAAATTGACATAAACGTTCCTAAAGAAGGAGTCAACTTTAAGTTCAAAAGATCAAAGTCATCGGTCGTCAATAACTTGAAGATCAAAAAGACACACATCGCTTAGCGGTCACTGCAATTGCATCGGCAATAACCGCGTGTTAACAGATGTATGCAATACCAAGCAATACACAAAAAAATCTAGCTATTGCTAAAGAAGACCCGCTACAGCCTACACAGTTGCAGTACTGACCTTCAAGGTCATCCAAGATCGATAATTTTTTATGTCATCTGAAAGGCAATATGCGACTTCGTATCAGTGGTTAATAGTAACCTTGGCCATATCTCTTACTGTTTCTGAGATATGGCCAGTTTTCGGTTGAAAACGCACATTTTTCTTACCTTCCTCCGTTTAAGCTCAAATTGGGAAATGTTTTCCTTGAACTGCATCCCCCAAATTTTGCACGAAAAGAGACTCGACGCAAGGCTGATTATTCGTGTAAAAAGTTTTCTCTCAAAATATACCCGTTAGCCAGAATACATCCCTTACATACAGACGACAGACATACAAACGGACGACAGACAGATACAACATGTCATAGTTGCTTCACAGCATAGCTGTAGCGCGTCAAAAATCTGGGAGTTACTGTTTGTTGCATCATGGCTTTGTACCAATTAATTTCTATAGTCTGGTACGCATGTAAATGTAAACTGTTTGAGGCATATACAGTGTAATGAAATATTTCGACGATAATGCGGGAGAGTATATAGTCGACGCCTACGACTTTTCTTCAATATCAGTGAGAACAAGCTGCCGGATATTGAACACTGGAAAAAAATAATAGCTTAGTCACAGTAGAATATCAGTTGCCAGAATTCCTTATGTTGAATTAAATGCGACTAGCAAAGCAAATCGTCCACTCTGCAAACGAGTACAGTTAATAATTTCCGACTCGGCATGGTCTCAGCTGAATGTAGGGGGGCCCTATTCAAGTACGGCCAAATTACGTCAGCACGACTTCTCGATGTAATTATTATTGTCAACGCAGCACCACAACAAACGAAGTTGTCTGCAGAGAACAAAGCCAGCTGTTACTCTGCGGTCGAGTCGACAGCAGAAAAGTAGCCGGAAATCTGTGTTAAGAAAAATATAAGATTTATTTGGCCTAGTTTTTGGAGTACACACTGTGTTTCAAAAAAGCCAGCTTTATTGTTGGAATAGCTCAGTAAAACATTGGCCAATTTTAATTATTTTTGGCATGCAACATTAAGAAAAAACCTGACGTAAATGACTATAGTTTTGTCCATTTTTTCTAATATTGTTACTACACTACCTTGTGAAATGCAGAAGTCGACGCGCTAGTAGAACGAGGATTGAAAGAGTTTCAGATGGCGTTAAAAGTGGACAGAGAGTTGTTGCTGCATTTAAGAGTTTTTGGAAGAGTGTTCTAAGTGGACAAACCGGTATAATGAATAATGTATGATAATAACCCCCCCTAAAAATAACTCCCCAGTCATTATTATATGTATAGTTTACACTCTCCCAGTATAATATTAACTTCTTGTGTGACTAATATAATTTTTTCTTTAAAAATCGTTGTTGCTGCTTATTCAGCATATGTTATCGCTTATTCTTAAACTACAGCCAGCGAATGAAACTCACTGATATTCCGCGGGACCTGGTTGCATTTCTGGCCAGAAGTCTTTAACTTGTCGAGGTTTGACAATATTTAACAGAAAGAAAAAGCCTGCTTGCACTGGGCGTGTCTTGATATATTGAAAGCTGCACGCGACGAGTACGGCAAAGTGCATTAAAAACAAATGCATTGACATCCGCTGACGTCGTAAGATGAGGGCGCAGCTTTTCAAATTGTGTTGGCACGAGATGAAAATAAGTCTCGTTGCTTCCATTCAACGCAAAGCACGCAACTCTACATGGTGCGGCAAAAAGTAGCCCCGTAAAGTTTTTTGCTGTTTTCTCAGCAACCGTTTCGAATTTTAATTTAAAATTTTACAGTTTTATTTATTTAAACCTCTGACATTTAACTGCCAAGTAAAATTTGATTCCGTTAAAAAACGACAAAGTTATAGACTTTTTAACATGGCCACCTGCCGATTTTTCACCATTAAAAATGTTCAAATTACAACAGAAATTAACATCGTTGAAACAACACAGTTAACTAATGATCAGATGCCAGAATTTCATTGTTACTGTAAATGTTTGAAGTGTCCACTGCCAGCTTCAAGCTCTGACACAAGCCTTCAGTCGCTTAATTGAGAAGTCTTTCACGGTCTTGTCGATCGATCCCTGTGGCAGGTTGCCCCAGATAACCTGTAGCGCTTCCTTGACTTCGGCAATTGTTTGCGGTTTTGTTTTAAGCTTGCAGTAAGCCTCCAACATTGCACCCCACACGTGATAGTCTATTGAGTTTATTTTCGGCGAATTTGAAGGCCACTGGTCCTTTGTGATAAGGTCTGGACAGCTGGCCAGCAGCCATGTTCCGTGCGCTGCGCGCTGTGTCTGGCGCGCCGTCCTGCTAGAAGATGAAGTTGAACCCGATGGGCAGCTGACGATTGCTCTAAAGGAACGACAATTTAGTAATAACTTATTAGCATAATAAATTACTGTTTATTAAAACGTTACTGTGACGTCATTTGAAATAATGTGGTAACCGGTTTTTGAAAATTAAATAGCATTTTTAGCTTCAACATTTTTAATGCTGAAAAATCGGTAGGCGGTCATGTTAAAAAGTTTATAACTTTGACGTTTTGCAGCAGAATCACATTTTACTTAAAACTTTGATGTAGCGGGCTATAGTAAATAAAACTGTAAAATTTCGAATTAAAATTTCAAACGGTTGCTGAGAAAACAGCGAAAAACTTTAGAAAGCTAGTTTTTCCGCACGCTGTATATAGACGCAACGCACGAATATAGGATATGGATTTTTAAAAATCGCTTCTTTCCTTACGTTTTGGTTGTTACTGTCACCATTGCCCGATTAAATGGCTAACGCCTTTGCAAGCATCCAGACTCCAATAGCCGGTTTTTGAAAATTAAATAGCATTTTTAGCTTCAACATTTTTAATGCTGAAAAATCGGTAGGCGGTCGTGAGATGTAAGTAAGTTTTCAAAAAGTTTTTTTTTTCTCTCCAACCATTTTTTTTCTTCTGAGCAGCGCTGTATAAGCTCTTTGGCGGCTCCGGCTTTTGGCGATTCGGTTGGAGCGAGAGCACCGGACGCATTTAAATATATTTTAAAGTTAAACAAATTTTGTCGTAATATATTCTCGCATCAATTGCGTGCATCGTGTGATGTAAGACAGACGCCCAAACGGCACATTATGCACAAAGCCCAACGATTCAAACCCAATTCTAAGAAGAAAAAAACCAATTATATACACGGGCGTTTTGGAAGAAGACAACAAAGAATGCACGCAAATTACACTGAATGATTACACTGATTGTAAAAATTGCCTAAAATTGTTGTGACTTTTTTTGCTACAGCCAACAGATACTTAAAGTAAAATGTCGACAGCGGAACATATTGCATATTGTACAGAAGATTTAGCGGGAGTTCAGCCAACTGGGCAAAAAATCGGTTAGCTGAAGACATCGAGAAAATGACCCATAATACAGAAAATTAAAATTGCACGTGATTTCACGAACATTTCCTACTACACGAAAATCTGCCAATTACAATGCACGGGTCGTGTCACGTCCGTGTATTTGTAAATTAGATTGGGCCTTAATTATAGACATACGTCATCGTCTTTTTATCTTTCTTCAGCTCCTCATTTTGTTCCACCTTTTACCATTTTTTTGCATTGATAAGCATGCAGTGATGTATCAGGAGTATTGTGAGTTTTCTTTAGCGAGTTCATGCCTGGAGCCCCTAACAATATAGTCTGCAGTCGTCGTTGTTAGTGACATCGTAACAGGAGGGCAAAAAATAGGAAAATTATCTTCCACAAATACAAAAAAATATGGGGAAAAAATCTCCGTTTGGGGATTTAGCAAAAAAAATTAAAAATTTTGAGCACCCATTGCCGGAAATTTGCAGCCGTTTGTCGTAAAAAACTGCAATTTTCTGCGCCCCTTCGTTTCTCAGCCCCCGACACCATTGGTTGGTGTACCGCTGTTCTCGTTCAGTTCTGTCGGTCTTTTGTCGTGGTGGCTGCTCGTGTCGTGCGAATGAAAAGATGCGGACGCAGTTTCACAGCTTGTAATGTGCGCAGAAACTGCGGAGTCTGCCTTGGGCGTCATTGTCGTGTGGTTGCGAACACGTTCGTTTTGTTCGTCTGTCGCTGATGACACTGACGTTGCGCTTCTTGGCTGGTCGAATAGACATTCCGCCAGACACGCAAGACGACGGCCGGTGTCACATTAAAATGTCTACCCCATGAAAAATCTGTCCGGGGAGAGATAATCGCGGATTTGATATGTCTCCCCCTTATTAAAATATCGCCCACCTGCCCAATAAAAAGTCTCCCCATTATAGGATCCCCCCAGAAAGGTCTCCCCCGGCCGACAATTTACCGGCAAAAATCCGCCACCGGGCGGGCGGATTTTTGCCGGTAAATTGTCGGCCGGGAAAGACTTTTCTTGGAGAAGGGGGCGATCCTATAATGGGACACCGGCCTAACTGACTGACAGTCGATGGCTGTGCTTTGTGTGCGAGATGCTCAAGGCAACGGCTACACAATGGACCAGGAATGTGAAGAAACGCGGATGCGCCACCTTTATTATTGCGACCACCAAGCAATTGTTAGGAATCTTAGAATTTTTCTTTTTACTGAGAAACGCGGTAACAACGATAGACGATTCTACAATAATTGCACACGATTACTGCATTACTCTCAGCGCTTACGCAGCGACGTTTTTAAGTGTCTTTCACACCTGTAGGGAGCCTACATGGATACTTATCACATTTTCACTTTTGCGTGTTTTACTTTTGCGCTTTTCACTGCGTGCCAAAACTACATGTAAAAATAACAAGAATTTTACGATTTTGTAAGAAGTGGATGTCAGTGCAAATGACGCTGCCGAATTTCAGATACTTTACAGGGTGGGCCAAAAAATGGCACCATTTTTAGATGCTTTAACGTCATCGAATATTAACCGATTTTAAAATTCTTGCACTGTCAGAATCAGGAAAAAAATTGCAATAACACTGTCAGATCATACCGTACCTCACATGTGTCGTTACATTATTTTGTGTCTTGTAAAAGCACCACAACGCGGCGTTTCGTTGATCGCGCCATTGCTCAGTGGCGTCACACTGGTTGAGTGCGTCGTTCAGCAGCAAGACGGACACATTAAACATTTATCTCAAAACTGCAAAATGTGGCAGTTACTTTAGACGATAACTGAAACAAAAAGCTGTTTTCTGTAGCAAATTTCCTAAAATTTGTTGTTACAGAAGGCTTGTTTACAATTGCTGCTTTGTACAACACTGACGTTTCATAAGGTAGTGTAGCGACACACTTCGGGTGTGGCGGAATCTTTACTAATAATGTTATTACAAATTTTCGTCCGATTCTGACAGTAAAAAAATTGATATTTGAGGTTAAGGTGTATAAAATATGATGCCAATTTTTAGCCAACCCTATATGAAGACTATCTAGGTCTAACTGAACATACGACATGATCTGGCTCTGAAGGCATTTTGCACCGGTCGCAGTGGCTTCCGATCTGGTCTCATCGGATCGCGTCTTCTCCATATTTCCCGCCGTTAGTTTTATATACGCTCCGATCGAAGTAATAACACTGCGGACGGAAATGCGTATCCGGATGAATTGATGTACGTTTTCGGTGCTTCGGTCTGCTGGCGATCGGCTTCTGACCCCGTTTCCATACCTTTTCTCACGTGCGCCATTCTATTGTCGTTCCAGTGCAAAGACCAAAACCGAACGCTATAAACCAGATATAAAACAATGAAGTCCTGTGTGCTAGCGGTGTCTGGAAATCAGTCTATTTTCCCTACCCTTGTGCCAAAAGTTTTTTTTATGTCAACGTCGTTTATATACAAGTAAAAACTAAAAAAGTGAATAATACGCATTTCGGGCGATAATAAACAGGGTGGATCAGGGTGGTATTTAGTTTTATTTCTTGTCAGATGCACTACATTTGCAATATTTGGTTACTATCGTATAGCCTAATTGTTTGTCGGTCGATGTAAACAAATTCTGTTTTTATGCGAACAAACTGTAATTTTGTGACAGTGGTTAGCGTACCTAACGATAAACGCTGTTTAGTTCACAATTTGCATGTAAAAACACTGGGGTTTTTAAAAGATTATTAAAATGTTTTAAATAAATAAGCACATTTAAACTGTAGATAATTGATAGCAAGTATTTTTCACATAATTAGCCGAGCACTGAACGCCTGTGTTTTATGGGACAAAACAGAAGATTATAACACTTTTCAACTTTCGCAGAAAAAAGTTGTTTGAGCTATTAATGGTTAATATCTATAGTTGTTTTGTTTTATATTTTATTTCTTGTCACCTTATCGCACACGCGAACGCCCTAACCGCTATTATCGGCTACGGGCGTCGTTACTTTGGGTGTCTGGACCTTTCCGTCAAAAACGCACTTTTGCGGTGAAAATCGAAGCACCGATGCAAAATAAATAAAGGGTTTAAAGAAATTTTGATCCATAAAGCCCTGTTTAGAGTAAACGAGCCCAGTTTGCAAAATGTAAAGCGAGTTTAGTTCAGCTCAGTTTTGTGGCGTTGAACACCCCTTAAAGTACTCGCTCTCAGTTTTCGGGATCTGGACAACCATGAAAAATATCATCAAAATCGAAAAAAAATCGTAACCGTATACAAGCGACCGCAGCAGACAGACGAAGAGACTGACCGATGGACAGACATTGAGACAAACACAGCGGTGATTCTATAATCTGTCCTATGCTGTGCTACAGCTGCAACATCATCATCATCATCATCGACAACCGTGGGCTCAATGCCCGTTGGTGTCTGACGCCATTCTTACTATCGCTGCCCACCGC
>Ga0209367_1000156_pt1 | contig 52341 bp, 32 predicted proteins | sample WorMetLIZISLAND2_FD_187412 | JGI IMG/M metagenome (GOLD analysis project Ga0209367, IMG submission 187412) | Marine gutless worms symbiont microbial communities from Max Planck institute for Marine Microbiology, Germany - Olavius geniculatus... ... | reverse complement strand
GTGTGGGACAACCCTGCAGGAGTTAAGCCACGTTGCCCTAGATAGGCAGCGGTGGGCAGCGATAGTAAGAATGGCGTCAGACACCAACGGGCATTGAGCCCACGGTTGTCGATGATGATGATGATGAGTCCAAAACTGAAACAGTTAGAATCGTCGTTATTTTATAGGCGAACAACAATAAAACCTTAGGCCTGTTTATTGGAATTTGTGAGAACTTGTCAACATTTTGTCTGGTGAGAGAGCAGTGCAGATACAGACTCAGTGCATCCAGCAACACTGAACAATCGTTCACTCGCTGCGCTGACGAGAGGCCTATGCGATGGCCACCACTGGCTGGCAAGAAGAAGTAGCAACAGGCGTCATTCCAGCTAATTGCTACTGCCACTCTAAAGTGATCCCCCACCGCGCCGCTATCAAAAGAAGGAAAAGGATGGAAATATATAAAAGGCCATTGACAGACAGAGCCCACTGTGGACCAGAGAGTGTCATTCTGCCTACATGTTTTGTTACGGATATAATGTTAAACCAAACTTAGCTTGCAGTTTTTTTTCACAGTTTTCGGCTGCAGTCGTGCGTCATAAAGCAAACGACGGCGTAGCCTGGGCAATCTAAGCGTGGTTTAACTACGATACCGCACTGTCTAAAGTGGTATACGCTCGGACTGCGTAATCGCTTATACACTCCAGCAGTGCGGTATCTAGTAAATACCCGTGTTCTGAGTTTCGGATTCGGAGCTTTGTCCGGAATAACGAAACAGACCTTCACTAATGTTTATGAGAATAAATGGGCGTGGCAGTGTTTACAAAAACGTTGTCTTGGAGCGTTCGGTTAATTTAAGTTTTAAAAACATATTATTTAAAATATGCGCATTACTATGGCAAAAGCGTTGTCAAGCCGAGTTGGCGCGGCAGTACAAATGAGATCGGCAATCATATCAAGTCCTTTAGAAAAGCACACAGCTTCTTTAATTTTCTTGCATGGATCCGGTACGGTTATTTTGACGGTGTCTGGCTTTTTCGCCCCTTTGTCGGTTCGCCCCTGGTTTTTTTGCCCATGGCTTATTTGCCCTCTGGCTGATACGCCCTCTGGCTTGTTCGCCCCTTGGCTTGTTCGCCCTCTGCCTTGTTTGCCACCTGGCTGATTCGCCGCCTCACTTTGGACGATTCGCCCCCGTTGAATAAAGGTAATTCGACATTGAGGTGTATACGTAATAAATGTACAAAACATCAGTTTATACACTTGTTAACGGCAACATTTAAAAACTTGCACATCGAAAACAGCAAAAATCACAAAAGGTGATATTGTCCGCATCACACTCACTGTGTGTCAAGTATGTTAGTATTTCTTCAGCTTCAACTGGTAAAAATTTCATGTAAATTGCTCATAATTTGAGTGAATTATGAAAAAAACAAAAAGGGGTCTTTTTTATGAAACACCGTGTAGGTAGATGGCAGGCTGGCATCATTTGACTTAGCTTATGACTTTAGAGACACAAAATGTGCAAGATTGTCATACTAATTTTTTCTTCCAAGGCATAGTGGAGATTTTGTTTTTTATTTGTTGTTCATAAATGTGCTGAATGTGATATTTCAGGTGACACAGGAGATAATTTACACTCATACTTGAATAATGCATTTGCAAATGAATTTTGCTTTCCTCATATCCAAGTGATTTATCCAACAGCTCCTTTCAGGTATGCAAGTACATATTGCAGTGTGGTGTTCTACTACTAAAATGGTACAGGATTTTTGGAGTCATTTATGTCTTGTATGTGTTTACTTGCAGTTGAAATATGAGATGCTGCTGTATTGGGAATCACTTTTGACATTTGTGCAATCAACCAGTTTATCTAGAATTGTTTCAAGTTTGAGTATCCCATAGGTGAATGTTTGCAAATTGTTGAAGGGAGCATTTCTTACTGTTGCACAGGGTTTGACACCTGGGTTCATATCCAGAACTCCAGTACATTTTTTCCGGTAAAACCACCTAAAACACACCTCAAACTTAGTTCAATTTCAGATTTTTGCTCCACTGGTAATGAACTATTTTTGTTTCTCAGGCCATGTTTGTATGTCTAGGCTGGCCTACCTGTCTATAGTTGCATGACATGTATAAAGAAAAGTGAAACTTCATAAATGAAAAATTGCATAGTAAACAGCTAAAGCAAAAACCAGACATTTTCAAAATGTACTATTTAGTTATAAAAGGCTACCTATGAAGTATGAAGTAATGCACATCCATTGTCGTCCTTGGACTTTTTGTCTGTGAAAGACCCACATTGCATCCACAGATCCGAAATATTCTGTGGATCTTGGTTCACAAGTGGACCCCCCCACAATCCGCACATCTCTGGTCTGGATACCAAGACCATGGATCTGAGGATCAGCACTAATTGATGGGTTTCTATTGAATGCACAGTGTATATCTCCTTCGCATTTGTTGTCTTTCAGTCTGTAATTGTTATTTTTGATATTAGACGATATACGCCGATGAATGGCGTACCAACTACAGTGTGGTTTAATCGGCCTGATATTACACCATATTCTGTGGAGGACGTCAACAATGTTGATGAGATGTGTGATCACCTGGATGGTCTTCTCGCACAAGAATGGAACAAACATGGCATTCCCGCAAGTCGCATTATCGTAGGTTAGTAATTTTTTGTTTGTTTTTCTTTGCCACTGTGTTATGCACATCGGGTGGCACATAGAAAGTGCAAAATACATGCTTATTAAAATATTTTTATAGTGGTGTAGGTATAGAGTTAAGGTCTAACGTTGAAGTACAAAGGGTTAATAGCAGCAAGCAGCAACTCGCTGTATCAGGATGCTGCAGAGTAGATCGCTTCACTTGCCGCTATGTGTTTGATCGGGCAAGACTTGCGCTCGCCGCCATGCAAAGGGGAATCTATTGGTGTTCGAGTTATATTTATAAATACTTCTTTCTAGTTCCTTCAGCCTGCTACCTATGATAAGAATAATCTAGAGATCCTTTAGGATCACTAACCACAGTGGTGTACCATAAAGTTCGGTCATGTTGAACATTTTTTTGAATAGTTGCGTAAGCACTGCAATTATATTTCATTAGCTGCTCGCATGGTATGGAGTTTAATTTAAATTCAGTACAATTTACATTATTGGTCTTGGTTTTAAGGTTTTTTAGAATTTATGTCGCTGTTCACTCCTGCTTTGAAACTGTCATTTGGCCTGTAGAATAATTTACTCCTCCAGTACTTAAAGTTTTTTTTGTGGATTGAGCCTGAATATTGTGAATAAGAATAATAATAATTGCATTTCTATAGCGCCATTAGTTCCTGACTTCAGATGAATAAGTAAATGGGTTCGTTGTGAACAGTGTATATTATGTGATATTATGTGCATATGATAAGATGGCTGGCTGTTGAACTTTTTAGGTGGATTTTCAATGGGTGGTGCATTGGCTTTGCATTATGCTTACCGTTTCTGCACAGACCTTGCTGGCGTTTTTGCACTCTCAACTTTTCTTGGCGAAAAATCAATAGTGTTTGAGGTACTTGGATTAAACATTCTTTCTTGTTTTGTGTGCTTTTGATGAATTATTGTGACAATCGTTATTGTCAGTCATGCGCTTTAACACAGTATGTTATTATTTAGTTTAGTCCGTTTCATTTAAGTTTTTAGTTTTGGTCTTAGTCTTGTGAGTTTTGTTTAAAATGTTTCCCATTACTGACAATGCCAAGCCATGACAGTGTGTGAAGTTTAATGGGAGAGCCTTTTTATGCAGGTCCACATGCATGTAGCCAACTTCCTAATGAACTTAGGTCCATCACCATTGCTGCAACTGTTTAAAACATTCCAAGATGCACTTTTAGGTCAACTCTGTCATCTTAATAAAGCTGGTCTACATGCATCCTTTCAACCGAAAAAAATTAAACGTTTGTCCGATTTGAATAAAATTTAATGTATAGGTAATACTGTAAGAGGTATGCCACATGACCCAATCCAAGTCAAGGTCAAGGTTAATGTTAGATATATTCCCTTTTTGTTGTCTATCTTCTTTGTCATTTATAATGTGAGCTGCTGGCAAGTGACTACTGATTCTTAAACTGGATGATAGGGGAAGGGACTATACCTCAATTTTTGTCAGGTTGGATTTTCGATATTTGGCCTAGTTCTTGTGCCGTGTGACTATGAACTTCACCGGTATACAATGTTTCGAAACCAGTACAGAGGAGTCAAACAGGGCTGACTAATTTAGTTCGTTTTTTTGCTAACTGTTGAAGGATATTATAAATTTTGTTCCTGTACATCATTGGACCATAATCATGTGATGATGATGATGTTCCATGGTTTACGTTGGATGGATGTAGGCACTGAAACAACATGACGGAGATCTGCCACCACTTTACCAGACACATGGCGTCCATGACCAACTAGTGCTTGCACAGTGGGGCGGTGCCACTCACAAGAGACTGCGTCAGCTTGGCGTCAACGGCCAGTACCTGGTCTACCCGGACATCAGCCACGAGATCAGTGAATTGGTTGTCGAAGGACTCAGACACTGGGTCCTTGCAAAGCTCCCGGCCGGCGAGCAGACCTGAGTTCTGTGATAGCTGCATTTTTATGTGTGTGTGTGTGTTTTATGCCTCTACCCACCATGTTATAGTTATGTTTCCATGTTTTTCATTTGTACACCCTTTTGTCCTTCAGCAATGATATTGCTTTCGCTCTCTGTTTCGGATTTTTACCAATAATTTATCCGAAGTGCACCTCGGGATAAAAAAATTAGCTGATTTAGTTTCGGAATCAAAAGGTCAGAGGTCAAGGCACATAGTGATTAGGTGATACTGAAAATAACATTGTGGGGATATGTTTGCTTCCTGCAGTATTTTGAGGTATGATGCATTGATGTATTTTTATCTAAACTTATTTTCTTAGTGTTTTGTAGGAAAGAAATGTGAACTTACTGGGTACAAAGGTCAAAGTTCAAGGTCGCATCTTAACCAGTTATGCAAAAACTAGTGTATGCATTTGGAGCTGAATGCTAGAACCATCTGATTAATATAACGAATAGGTAATGTAGTTATTTGAGTTTTTATTTAGTCTGTAGCTGGTAGTTCAGATGAAACAGGGTATTGGAGATCAAGATAAAACCATTTTTGTACAGTCTTTGATTTTTACTTTGGCTAGTCAGTTGCTTGTCAAACAGCACAAATTTTTCAGACTAATTGTCACCATCACTTCCCCCCCAACAAAGTTTTTTTTGCATTTACGGCTAAGCTTGTTTGTTTTGGCAGAAGTGCAATATGGTGTGGTGTTGGGGAAGGAGTGAGAAATTGGTGCAAAATAGGGGATGGTCTCATCAGATTCTGACTCTGTAATGACATCGATCTTTCTGGGTGCCAAATGATGCTGGAAAATGTCGTCAAAATCAAATAACAATAGCTACCATTGGAGTGTCAACAGACATACAGAAAGACATGTGCTAGTGATGTTATAATATGTCACATGCTATAATATGTCAGTATTGTAGTTATACCATTGAACTGCAGTATAATATGTAGAATGCTGGTGTGTGTGGTCACGTGGTCTCAGGCCAAGAATCATTCATTTTGCTGTGTTCTGTGTGTCCCATTGTTACCACCGGTGAAGAATGCAAACGTTCTGTCTAAAAAACTCATAAACTTGTGAACAGGTTTTGCTAATTTTATGCATGGGCTGTAAGTGAAACGTCAGTAAGTGAAATGTCAGTTCATATGTGGAAAGGAGGAAATGGTTGGATTTCGGTTTCAGTCTGGATTCTTTTGCAGATTCTGTAACCATTTGTCGGGATTCTTTACCAGTAGGTTAGACTGACACTTTGCAGTGTGTTTCAGCAATTAGTGAACGGAATTTGACTCATTTTTACAGAGGAGTGGAGAGTGATTTAAGACTGACCACATAGATGTTCGTGGCGATCTGTTTCAGGATCCAGATCCAGAGTTCCTGAGTCTAAATCCAGATTATAAAATGTTTGTAACAGCTGCATTGAATCTGTTGTGTTCTCCAGGTGGTAGCTCTGATGTCGGTGGAGGTTTAAGGTCTTTTATCACATCTAGTTGTTGCTGAATAATATCACTAAGTTTCATTGTTGGTAGCCCAAACAATGCATGTTTTATTCTGATGTATGGTATGTTGCTGTTGAGTTGCTATGTTGTATATGTTTGTGTTCGTTTGTACAAGTTTACATCAAAAAATGAGTTATCCATTGTTAGGATTATTTGTAACATAGCACAGTTAATGTTAAGGTCTGTTAGCTAAATAACAGCGCTATAATTCAAGTTTAATGACACATATGGTACTGTGCAAAAATGGAGCCTTATGCAAACTACTCAATACTTGTCACCAACCAGTAGCTTGTGAGTTAAAAAAGTATTTGGGCCAGGTAGTTGTAATTTTCCGATAGACACTGCAAGTTTCCAGTAAAAGATATGGGTGCTTGCAGTTTTAACTTTCCCTCTGAATATTTCCAAAATGTGGGCATTTTGGCTTCAAATTTCTTCAAATTTGCATTTCTGGATGAAAATTTTCGGAGAAGGAATTTTTTCCGACAACGCCACTGTCACCGATATTGGCTTTGGTGGGTAAAAAACAGAAACTGCAATTAGACGTTTTGGATACATAACATATAGGCCTATTTAGTTCGCCTGGAAGCGATAGTTTTCGGAGCGGGCTTATGTTTTAGCGCAGATGTTTTTTTTTTATTTCAATAGCGAGATCTCCGAAATGCGTCGGCCGATCAGCGCGAAATTTTGCACGGTGATCAGACCAAGATTTGGGGGCACCGTCCTCTTAAAATTCAGGAGGGCAAAAAACATCCAAAATACGGCGTAATTTAGGAAAACTTTTGAGTTTAAGTGCAAATGTCTTTGAAACGGATGAAGATATCGACAAGCTGTAAACAGCTTTAACAAGAACTATCTCTTCGGCGTTGAGTAAAGAAATTTGTGAACTTTGGTCCACTAACAACAAAGTTATGGGCGCTCATGTTAACCTACCCTAAGTCGGCAATGCGCGTTCTGTGTATGCCAATGCATTTGAGTTCGGGCCAACCCCTCCCCCGGCAAATCGAACACTTGTGGGCCAGATGCCCTGTCTGTCGACCACTCAACAGCGTCGAAGCAGCACTGATAGCACATCAGTCAGTTATCCAGTCAATCAGTCAAAAGATAATCACTTGCAAAAATGACCAGCCTTTTTACAGTATGCACGTTTGAAGCCTAAGTTAAAACCTGAAGATGTGTCCGATTTTTTGAAAATCTAATTACAGAAAAAAAACATTCACTTAAACGGTAATGATTTTAGGTTCTGTTTTTTTTAAGAAAAGACGCAGTGTTCGATACTTTATTGAAGCGATGGTGGCAGACTGTTCCACGAGCAGCGGGTGCAGCATTTGAAACCGCGCGTTGTACGAACTTTAGTCGTGCATTCGCTAGTATTATAGGGACTACACAGTGCATGGCACTCGCCATACAGTAATATTCTCATTCCTCACGCAAGTCGAATGATTTCAGAATTATTTAAGATAAACTTAATTCGTTGCAAATTTGTACTTCAACTCCGGGTTTGATAACAAACACACTGACTAAGTGACCAGATAGTTATTTTCCTGACAATTAGTACGACTGTAAAATTCAATTAAAACGAACGCATTTGGCCTATAGAGAGTACGACAAACGATAGAAGTGATGATTGAACAGTAGGCCTGATATCGGAAGTAATAAATCACGCCAGCTGAATTCTAGGCACGCGAATTATTACTAAAACATTATAACTGACTGTACATGTACATACTCGTGGTCGTGAGCGACGAGACGCAAATTATAGGCCTATGTATTGACCTAACTAAAAGCAGTTTAGGGTGCGTTATAAGTTTTAATTAGGACTCATTTTCCGACTAGAAGGTTTTCCGACAGCCCAAGATTTGGGAGGGGGTGTAGGGCAATATTATTTGACACAACACCACTGACGGTGCGCACACGGCAAACGCTTGCTGGCGTAACGTCGCACGATGCTGGTGAGTGGAGACTGCATGAACGGTACGTTGGCACGCAGCTTCCGGCGTCCCACCATGACGTCACGTCACGTCTCTGCACTGCAGTCAGCAGCAGCAGCAGCAGCAGCAGCAGTGGGTTGATTGTATAGCAGCAGTGCGCATGTGCAGCAAACGACCGACCTGCAGTGGTGACGACTTGTTGCGTCGTAGGATTGCACCGACTCGCAGTCACTGCTTGCTAGTGAAACAACACAGCAAGTCCGTTGCTGCTGCTGCTGCTCTTGCGTTTGCACTGTCGGTAAGATAGGCCTATGAATGTACAAGAAATTTGAGCTAATGCTCACGAGACGCGCGAAATCCCATAGCAGTTCCGGTTCAGTAGTTTAGCTGAAAATTGGGGTGTTTATGCTAAGTTAATATACAAATACCAAATTCTGTATCTGGAACGCATAACGATAGTTCCGTGGAGCTACCTTGTGAATGATATAGACTTGTGTCGCAGCCCGAAATCGCCAAAAAATTCATAAACGCTCTATGTTGGCGTTCAAGGTCATTCAAGGTCATTGAATTCGGCGCCAATCGAGAGCCAGTGTACGACTTCCTATCAGTGATTAATAGAAACCTAGGCCCTATCTCGCACCGTTACAGAGATACAGCGACTTATTGGCCAAAAATCGCAAATTTTGCCTACCCCACTCTCATTTAGCGCCCTCGTTCGGGGTGACCCCCTTCCAATTTATGAAAAAACTTTACGGTTCCTGAGACTAAAGTCTTCCGGGCAGCCGACGATGAAAATTTGGTTATCTTAGCTTGCACCGTTTTTGACTGATCCACCTGTGTGACGGACGGACGGACAGAATTGCGATGGCTAAGAGGCGCTAAAAGCAGTAGCTGCTTTTGCGCGTAAAAACTGTGCAGTAGTTATAGTGATGCGGGTTGGAGCGTTACAGGATTATTTTACGTTCGCTGTAAATCTGCAGTTTTACTCAATGTTTGATTATGAGCATAGGTACCGGTAATTTTAAGACTAAAATTCAATTGAAACGATCGACGTTGCTGTCGAAACACGTCGCAGTTAGAAGGTTCGTTTCAGTGAGCCTGTATCATTATGTTCTTGTTGCTAATAATTGTTATCGATTACTAAAATGCTCGTTATTATGCGGCCCTCCTAGACCGCATTATGCCTCATGCTGCCTGTCTGTGCCGTAAGAACTTCTAACTCAAAAATGTGTCTTTTTCCCTTAGGCTTAAGCTCATGTTCTGTGTTGAAACGAATTATCAATGCATCACCGACGGCTGCGCGCTTGGGAACGTTGGCATTGTCTTGTACCTCGAAGATAGGTTATTGCAGGTTTGCTGCCAACAACAGCCACCCTGCGCTCTTATTTTGGTTGAAACCTGCGTGCAGTGCTGCGCTTTCGTGGCTGCTACACAGTACAAACTTGTTCTTGGTGGTCTCTGTTGTCGCTGTTGCTACCGATGCAGCATCCCATCTGATTGTGCGTGTGGTGTAAGCCCAAAGCGGGATGGATTACGCACGCCTGGTTAAATGTCGTCGAGACAAGCGACAACACTGTGCGCGCTTCCCGTGTGCAGCTTCAGTCGACGCCGCTTGCAGTCGCGGCTTAAGTCGGCTTTAGCTTCGACCGTGCCATGGCGTGGCGTGGATTTTCTCCCCGCGTTTTACCGTAGCAATCGCACGACACGCTCAACATCGTCCGCTGGCAGCAATTGGGACTTGACGCATGACGTTTCGGACATTTATTCCTGCCGAACACCGAAACTGCCATGGAGCCAATTTGCAGCACTTGAAATTAAGGAAATGTGTGGTGTTTTGCCGTTTGCTGGTCAGTATTACCGAAAAAGTGGTAGGAAACATAAAGGAAGACACGGACACACAAAACGGACACTTTAAAGAAGCAGTTAATATTGCACATGACAGAGTCAAATGAAAACATCTATTAGCAGCTTCGGCATCATTTTCTTAATGCTGGGATAAAAAAGGAAGATAAGGACTATCCACGTCTGTGCCTTAGTAATAGTCTGGGTCATACGCCTAACTTTTTTTCTCCAAAAATTTCTATCAGCGGTACTATGGTCCAGCCTGTAGTATCGTTAGGGATAGAAATTTCTGTCTGTCTGGACCCTCTAAGTCCAGCCGCCTCATCAGCCTGTGCGTGCTTGTGCAAGCAGTTGTACATGTGGAATGACATGAAAGTATGATCCGGCCAGCTGTTCTGTTCTGAGCAGTGAGCAGTTCTCAGTGTTCCTTCCACGAAGCAACAAAGACGTGCTGTCGCACAGAACTCGGGCGATGCGGCAATCACTTTGATGCGATAGTCCGCAAATGCGTAGAAGTGCCACTTACATTGTGGGTTTATATTCATTTAATTTTTCCCGATGGGCTGTGTGAAAAATGTATGTTTCGCGCAACAGACTGAATAACCTGAGTATAGCGTGCGTGATGCTCATTCAGGGTTGTACAAGGTTTTTGTTGATTTCAGTCGATGCAACTTACAATCAGCGAACAATAGCAACCGTGGCAGTAACTTGTGCGGCTTCGAATTTAGGCTATTCCAAGTTGTCTACTGACAACCCCCCCCCTGCACCACTATTTCGGTCGAAAGTTGAGATGTTTTTATAGGACTAGCTCGCCGCTGTTGGGCCTTCGAGGAACGAAGATCCCCAGGCTAACTAGTCGCGTAATTAGTTACTTTTCGACTAACAACCTGCCTGGCTACGATAGATCAACGGTACGGACGGACTGACAACGTACGGTGGCAATAGCGAGCTTTGCGCTGTGACTGTGCATCTCGCGGTAAAGAGGTGCCGGTGCAATATGTCGATATGAACAGTATGAACGACGACAGCTGTCAGAAGCAGTCCGCGGCAGAGTAATGTGCATTGGACAGATACGAGAACTTACGACACGCAGTGAATGCATCGCTAGCTTAATAGTCTATAGGAAAAGGCGCAGCGAAAGACGGTCGCAGAAACATATATAGATGTAGGCCTAGGATGCGCAATGAATGCAGTAAGTAATGCCGACATTAACAAACACGATGCGATAGACTGACGAACGGTCACAGAGCAGAGCGTGATTATGCTTCCAAGTCCAATAAATAGTGTCCACAAACGCATTAACACCAACTCCAGTAAGTAGCTAAAGCCAGCAAACGTCAATGTGTCGTCGTTATTATTAAATAATTAACCGAAATACGGGCGATCCCGTAATAGCTATACCGTATTTAGTTCCTAGCGTAACAGTTAGTATCTCAGTGAATATTTAATCACAACACACTCTTCACGAGCACTGTGATTACGCTGCTTTTCGTACAGCTTTATCCTTCTTTTCAGGGACTCGCAGCTACACGCGTAGGCCTACACGTGTAATGCGGCGTGTCTAGCGCGGCCACGTACATAATAAATAGGCTTAGGATTAAGTCCTAAATTCTGCTGCAGGTATCTCACGGCGGCTTTTCAGCTCTCTTCTAATCAGGAAATTAAGCATCGAGTTAAAAACGACCACGGACAGACGCCAATATATTTAAGTTTTCCTTTATGCATCTTTGTTTCGAAGCTTTTTGTAGTGTGGTCACTCACCTGCGCGTACGAAGCCTATTTTTGTGATACTGCAACACTGTTCGGCGGCATCGAAACACGACGTAAACCGAAAACATTGTAATATCATTTTACATTTTAAAATATCACGTTTGTCGGCGACGGGCAGAAAAAAGTGTGAAGCAAGTAACGTATTTATTACGCCATACCACTTTCGACGTGTAGGCCTATTAATTTTTCATGGCATTTCTCATTATTTTCGGCTTAAAACTGCAGTTATTAGACTGCAAATTCTTGCGAATAATTAAACTTATGAATTTATTCACTACACACGTAAAAAGAAAACGTCGAAACAAACAAAAAGCTCCAGCCACTGCCAACAAAAAACACCCGGTTCCTGAAATTTTGTCATATTACTCCGTGCTACAGCTATGCAGAGCGTCTATGGCACCATGTCGTCCGTCGTTTGTCCGTCGGTTACGAATGCGTCCTGGCTAACGGGTAGGTCTTAGGGGAAAATTTTTACATGAGTAATTAGCCCTGTGTCGAGGCTTTTTGGGCACAAAATTTGGGGGATGCAATGCAAGGATAAAATTTTTAAATTTGGGGTTGAATGGAGGGGAAGTAGAAAAAATGTGCGTTTTTGAAGCGAAAAATGGCCTGGCTGGTTTGTGACTTTTCCGTTAATACACTGTTAGTATATCATTTCTTGTATGTGATGGTCTTTATTAGTTTATGTAAATTGTTAGCTTATTTTACTGTTTTTACGTGTATGTTTGTCTGTCTGTCTGTCGATTTGTATTTTGCTTACCTTTGTGGTGAATAAATAAACTATATTTCAGAAACGGTAAAAGATAGGGCCAATATTGCTATTAATCACGAATAGGAAATCGCATACGCTCTTTCAGATGAGATAAAAAGCACCGACCTTAATGACCTTGAAGGTCAATACTGCAACAGAAACTGCTAAAGAAAAATGAAAAAGAAAATGCACGACACGAAAATTTGGCACAAAGAAAATTGCAGGAAAATGAAAATGCAGGACTGAAAAATGAAGCACAAAAAGCAGGACGTAAAAATGCAAGACTGGAAAATGCGGCACAAGAAATTCATGGTTGGAAAATGCGAAGCAAGTCAGTATGAAAAACGAACCGACACATACAAAAGCAATTATTATTTATTAAAAACAACTGGGTAGTCAATTCACTACTTACTGATTACTCATAATTTTTGTGCACTACAACAGTGCACAAAAATTACCAACAACAGTGCCGAATAAAACTCTGATGCATTACGTTCATTTTCTTTCTTTCCTGTAAAAGTTGACGAACTTTTTTCATGCTAAACCACGCCAGTTCATAAGACATTATATGGTGAGGTTTCGTTTCGCTTGAATGGCTGTGATAAAATCGAAGCAAACCATTCACATGGGTTTGGACTATATAAATGCATTTGTACAGTTCCGAAAAATAGCATTAGCATTTATTGCCTTTATGTCTTTGACCAAGGCAAAAGTTACCCCGAGAAAGAACTTCAAGTCGTCGACTATCTTTTGCGGATCCGTCGCAGCCGACTGACGTACATTTCAGATACTTTACTACGCCTGAACAAGCTGTAAAATTATCAGCTCTGTTAGACATTAAAGTCGACCCACAAAGGTTATTTGACATACAGCGTTCCATACTTTTCTTGTCCCCATTTTTCCGTTCCTGCATTTTCCATTCCCTGCAGGTTTGTGCTACATTTTCATGTCTTGCATTTTCATGTCGTGCATTTTCAGCGTCCCCGCTATAGGCTGTAGCACGTCTTTCTTAGCGACAACTAGGCTTCTTGTTCTGACTGGCATGACACGATATTGCGTGCACGTCAAACCGGGTTTTGATATTTTTTGCAGCTGATCGCTTGCGTAAAAATGCCGAACCTGAGTCGTCGCAGCGGCTACAGCCAGCCGGCTTCCTCCGTGACTCTGCAGGCAGAGTTTCAGGTCTACCATCCCTACCACAGCCAGGGTCTGGCCGCCGGCGGCTCGGCCCTGCTGGATGCGATCAACCGTGGCAAGGTCCACCTGGCCAAGTTCATCCTGGACGCCGGGGAACTGGGTACGGTCAACACGCGAGACTTCAAGGGCAAAACGCCGCTCATTCGTGCCTGCTACATCAAGGTCTGCACAGATGACTTCTCTTGCTCTGTCTAGTCTGTAGGCTTACTTTATTAGACGGCGGCTGGAAGCATTTACGATACTTAACGGCTATTGCGATATATGTTACCATAGCGTGGTCTGTCCGTCTGTTTCTCCGTCTGTCTCACTCGTGCCGCTAATGGTGTTAGGTGAAATGAGGTGCTATTTGTTACAACTACACTGCAAACTCGGCAGTTGGGTCATTGTTTGGTCGGTCACAGCAGCTGAAAGTTCGAACTTGGCCAGGCACACATTCTGACAAATAGAAAATATGGCGTCGGGTGTTTCTGAAGTTTTTTTTCCTGTATCGTATGCGCTTTGCGGGTAATTTCGACAGCGCTTTGACTGCTCGGGTAATTGAGCGTGACTAGTTCGTCTTTTAGTCAAGTCTCGTCGTCTTCACTGCAGCAGTGCGCAAATGCCGAGTGCACGCGTACTGAAGTGGTGAAAAATGCGTAACGTTTCACGCGTATATAACACTGTTTTTGCTCGGCGAGGCACAACTGTCAGCAGGCTGCTGTTGCCGTCGCACGTTTGAAGAAAGGGCAGCCTGCGGTATTGTGCTAATTACCTCGACATTACAGTAAGCGTCTCTTGGCGCCGGAAATGTCTATTTATAACTGCTGATGACGTCAAAGTCAAGAATCACCAGTGTGCGTGTGTGCGTGCGTGGGTGTGGCACTTGAGTAGGCTCACTGAGATGCGAACGCTTTTCGTTGTTTTGTCTCCCCCGAGGCAGACGTACTGTAAGTCACGGCGCCACACACTCCTCAGCGATAGATTTATTGAATACTGTGTAATGTGGGTGGACGATCAACCCCGGAGCTAGGCTGATACACGTCTTTCATCTGGCCGCGTATACTTTTTCTGCTGCAGCATTGCAACATTTTGATTAAGCTTATCGAAACATTTCTTGATCCCGACAAAGCAATGTCAGTGCCACTGTCAGTGTCAAAACTAAATTTATCTAGCACATTCTTGTAAGAACCTCTAAATTACCATAGGCCTACCTTCAGTTTTCCAGCGTTTGTTTTAACTTTAGATTTCAACTCCCTGGGTTTTTGCACCATATGGCATTAAAATAAGTATTTTAGCCTTGGATGGTTGAGTTTAAAACAAAATAGTTGTTGCAAAAAGTTTTAACGTTGTACCTATTTTGCTTGTAACCACGTCTGAAACGTTTTAGTCGCTATGAATCGTGCACACGCAGATCTACGGTCTAGACTGGTAATTTGTTTCAAGATTTTGGGAGTAAAACGTTTTTTATTTGTCTCGCAGACCGACGGGCGTGGCGGCGTGTAAATTGAAGCGCTAAAAGGTTTTTTCGTAATTTTTTAGATAATGTCTGCAGCGTAATCCGATAGCAGACTGAAGCTTCGTCGAGGGGACTGATTGTTGGCTAGATCTATCTGCGACTATAGGCCTGTCTCATGCAGGCGAAACGACGGACACGGCCGGACTAACGAACACGTAGAGTTGGAATTTGTCGAGGACGGATGGCGACAGTGTTGGACGGGCGTAATTACTCAAGCCGTGGATAGGCGAGGTCGCGAGGCCCTCGTACAGTCCGAGACACGATGTCAGGCAGGTAATATATCATCGGTGACGGATGCTTGCACATCGCGGCTATACTGCAGCGATATCGTCCCATAGCCGTCGCAGACATTGCTGCTGCTGCTGCTGCTGCTGCAACGATTGCACTGATTAGATGCTGCTGTCAAGACCGTGTTACGTGCAAAGTAAACTGCTGCAAAACATTTTTGTGCAAATTTCGCAAAAATAGCATATTCAACAAATATCGAGATAAGATGTGCTAAAGTATAAATTTAAAAAAATGTAAAATCTGTAACTTTTTGCTTTTTCTGTTTCTGACGGTACGATATTAGGCATATCGGTACATGCAGATTAATGTGGGTATTGGCATTTTTGCAGTTAATCGCTATATAGGCCTATAAGCCTTAAGGGATACTCTGCGAGACACGTTTACACTTTACAGTATATACCTTGAGGCACGAATCACTGTTACGTGATAGTAGAAGGTGAAATTCTGACTAAAACAATAACAGGAAGAAAGCGTCAGTAGTATAGAAGTGAGCGTTATATACTACTAGCGTCCACAAATGCGAGACTAATAAAAGCGACGTCGTCAGCAATGAATCTGGGAACATGAAAAGAGAAGCGGGAGACGTTATAGCAGCTGGCAGGAAAGATTGTCTGTCATAAATGTGCCATTTGGCAACCGATGGAAAGAAGCAACCGCAGTCTATTCGAATGCAGGTCACGTTGATGTCACAATTAATTGCACCGTCAGCGGACATCCCTGTGCAGAGTAGTCTACATCCGTCATTCCGCCTCTGCACTGCTCCGCACAACTGCAGCAGGTTGCTCATGAAGTCGTGCCGAACTATGTCAGATTTCAAATTAGGTAACAGTCACTTGCAGGCTTGACGACAGGTTAACATAAATCAAGCACAGGCCAATCACATGCATGTCAATAGCACAATCAATCAGTGATCGATCTATCGATTTGTATGCTTCATGAAACAGTATACAGTAACAGTTGTGGTTGCTGCCCCCCGGAGGCTGAAAGAGCATTGAACACCATATACACATGTATGGCGTCACAGAGCTTCTCAGGTGATAAATCGATGATCAGCTTCTTCTCAAAGCTGCAATCAGCGTGAAAGTCAAACATCACTGAGTTTGCCCGCCGTTGACCACGCCATGGGTATCGTTCGTTTTGTCCGACGGACTGACGAGTGCTCGGAGGAGACGACGGATGAATTGCAGCAATAATATACTGGTCGTCTGCGTGACATCAAAGCGTAACTGTCATGATGTGGCGTTCCATCACATCCGCAGTCTCCTGTGTCGCATTGCCGGTACATGACCTCCAGCGAGTGAGGGACCTTTCTGACCCACAGCCATAGGTCATCCCAGATTGTTATGATGGCTGTAACCCGTATGAGATTGTCTTATCAAACTTATTTGTTTCGTGAATAAAGCGCGACGTCGCAAAACCATCTGCGACCGTCGTACATACGTGCGACATCGGTCAACGACCTATTATGAATAAGTCGTGTCGCAGCTCCCGCGATGCGATGTGAATCGCAAGCGCTTCGTTTGCGACATTGCATGGGCAATATATAACAGATACGCATGGTCTAAAAGATGTACTCAGAAATACGCTAATCTTGACGATTTTCTATATAGCCCGTTTAATACCAGAGGGTTGAAGTTCTAATATATAGGGTAATCACTGGGTAATCAAGAACGCGTATGTTATCCGTATAGCGAGACAGGAGGGAGCGAGAGAGAATGGGGGGGATAAATTTTCATGGAAGACTGAAGAGGGTTATATATTCGCGTAGTTGCGCTCTTTGCGAGAAAAAGAAGTAGGCGCCAAATGTCGACATGATACGCGGCCGTCCGTCCGGTTGCTGAGCGTTTCAGACCTTGACAGTAAAAAGGTCACTCACCGCATTGGTATACCGGCTGTCTTAAGGAACCTGTACATTATGCATTTTTTCTATGCACTTTTTGTTTTCGAATCATGAGCCAATACGGGTCAGACAGACAAACGGACTGAAGGGGGAGACACGTAATCGTGGTGTTGCCTGACTGACAGTCATACAGTAACAGTAGTAGCAGCAGCAGCAGATGAAACGCTAGACGCGTACACATGTATACGGTGTGACACGATATATGTTGCATCGTTCTCAGCACACGATGATGATCCGTGCACAATAGGTACAAAGTCATACACGTAACGGTACCACACACACGACAGCGCTAATGAACACAATGTTTTAGTCTGCGTGTCCGTGCGAGCTGCGTGCACGTTGTCTTGCATCGTCTTGTGCGCGAGACATCGATAGGCTTGCATGTAATTGATCTGTCACTTTTGCACTCGCCAAACATAAGAATCGCTCTATGACACGCGCACGTCTTTTTCGTCGTCCAACACGCCTATGTTGTTTCTACGCCGCGTCTCAAAAAAACAAGCAAAATCGTTTTGTCGGAACGTCATCAAATTTTCATCATTTCTGACCATTTTGGCTCAAAGATGGCTAAGACCATAAAATTATGTGAGGTGCGCTCGTTTTCTACGTCACCTAATTTGTGCTAGTGCACTACTTGTTTTAAACGCAGATGCTCCAGATTGTTACGTAATGTTCGTTTCAAAATTGTTAGAATTTGTGTTCAAAGTGTGCCTGACGTACAAGAACGCGCTTACAGACGACAACGTCACTGGCTGATAGCGGAATCAACGATCGACTCGTCACACTGCACCCACTTATCGATCAGGCGTCTTTTGCGTTCATCTGCATTGAGCTATTCTGTTGTTTGCGCGAGTGATGCAAGTATGTGCACTGTATTACTAACAGCGTAATGTAACAATTAGGAACACTGATTATTACTCAGTTATGTTAATAAGTTATGGAAAGGCGGGACAGACGGACGTCGGACGGATGGAGAGACGGAGGGAGAGACGGAAGACGCAATGCGACGTCTAATGCCTTCTCGTGGACATAATAACGGCATAGCACCGCAGAGTAGTAACAGTGACGTACTTTTGTCATGATGCGGTTTTATTGGGACGTTAACAGTTGATGCTGGATGCTGGCAGGCAGGCGAAACAGCAGTCAGTGAATTGTTAATGAACGCATGACGAATCCCGCGTTATCATCATCATTCTGTGCAGTGAACGAGGTGGCACGGCATCTGCATGCGGCAGGACAGACTAATGGAACGTTGAAGAGAGCGTCCGTCCGTCCGTCAGTTCGTCGTCGACGAACGTTGTCATGGAAACGAGGCAGCTGCTCGGATGCGGACAGGTGATCAATTCGCTGAACTGCACGGTCGGGACTGCCAGCATCTGTGCGTGACTTGACAAGACCCGTATAGTACCAGGCCTATACCACGTACACACCGTCCGTCCACCCAGCTGCCGCAACTTGCCCAATCATCAAGCACCTGTCAGGGACGTGAGTCGCCGAATCACACAGGTTTCTGAAACGTCGTTTAGTCCTACGCGCGGCGTATCGAGACTGTACCTTGCAAGTGTGTCCTCGATTTTACGCTATATTTACGAATTGTCACAGACTGAGCTTATCATTCATTCACGCTTTTTTTGATCATACTTACGCGGACTACTTTTGTTATTCAATTTTGTTGCGATTACGTACATAATCATAATAGACGGAATGTTCGATGTGGGTGGCTCAGTTTACAATAGTTGCAGCACACGATGGCTGCTATCGGAACACGTCCATTTACGTAATCGATCGGCACTCTGCCGGTGTGGTCGACCATTATGTCTTCGGTGGCAATAAATTTGCCGGTTGGTGTGCGTCCGGCCGGTGTGCGTCGCGTTGGCAGCGGGTGTTAATTAGTCGCGACGAAGACGCCGCAACACAACAGCCATCCTGCTGTAATGACCATAGATTGCAGCGTAGCAGCAATGGATTCTGTCGTAATACCGCAGAGATTATACCAGCTTTTGCGGGGTTAAGGCGCGTACAGAGCGACGTAACTGAACTGAGCTGAACTGACATGGTTCAGTTTTTGACGTACTGACCAATGGGCAAGCAGTAATGCATTAGGCCTACAGTACGCAGTGTCTAACAGCGTCAATGACTAAGTGACTGCGCACACGTACGCGTCAATCAATGGCCAGTGGGTTCGCCCTGCTCGCTCATTGCTCAGTTCGTCAAAAACTAAACAGTGTCAGTTCAGTTCGGTTCAATTACGTCGCTTTATACGCGCCGTTAGACACAAGCTCCACTGCTTCGATTGGTTGTTGATTCGCTGTACAGCTTGTCGTACAACACATATGTATAACTTTTCATGAAAACCCATCTCAGAGCTACGGAGCGTCACCTGCCATAAGATCACCTCTCATCCGACGCAAGTAAACGAGCCTCGCCATAACCCCACCCAGGCAGGCCGGTATAATACTCCATTTACTTACCCCGAATAGATTGAAGGCTAAATCGTTCTTAATGGTGGGTTATATACCGAGATGGTCTATCCATACAACTTGCGGTTGATCGAGATGGCAATAACAACTAGGCATACCATAGCACCACTCCCATCAATTAGAGTTATTGCGTAATTTGTGTTTTTAAGTTACAGTTGTGTGCATTAATTTGAATGTCACCGAAGCATGTGTTATTTCACAAAAGGTTTTAGAAAATCTTAGATGGTGACGGATGGGACAGAAATGACAAGTGCGAAAAGAAATGAGATGAGAATTGATCTTGACAAGAACCCTTAGGACGAGAACAAATTTTTGTTCTTGTGCAGGCTTCTACACCGTGAGTCGATTTTTATCTGCCCCATTGCTATAGCGTAGCATGGGACAGATTATAAAATCACGTCTGTCACACTGTCATTCTGTCTGTAAACACTCCTACGACCGCAATTTTGATTCGATTTTGATGAAATTTTGCACAGTGATTTGGGGCCCGAAAATTAATATCGAGTTCGTTTGGAATAAAAATTTGATAATTTCTTCCCTTATTTTACTCCAATTTTTTTAAAATTTGCATTACGGCCTATGCGGATTTAAAGCGGTATAACTCGGTTTCCGTAAAAGATAATTGCGCGCTATGTTTAGGCCTATTTACCCCCCCCCCTATTTTCGGGATCAGGTAACCTAACGGTGTCATTTAAATTTACCTTCTAACGACACCTGTCGCCATAGCAACCATTCAAAAGTTACAAAATTTTGCATTACACCCAATGGAGATTTCAAAGCGGTATAACTCGGTCCCCATAAAAAATATTGCGCACTGTTTGCACCTACCCCTTATTTTCGGGCCCGGCTATCCGATGGTGTCGTTAAAATTTCTCCCCTGCCGACCTTTGTTGTTATGGCAACGAATTTTGGGACGAAATTGACTATAACTCGGCTCCCGCGAAAGATAATTGCACGCTGTTTTTAGTTTTATTTGCTCCCTATTTTCGGGCCCTGGCTATGCAATGGTGTCATGTAAATTTTTTTCTCTGAAAACCCCTGTTGTCATGGCAATCAACCGTTTTTATTCAAAGACAAAATTGGCTGCAACACAGCATGTATTAAAATGTCTCAGACATTGTTACATCACACATAATTTTTTTAGGCACCAACTTTCTTTACCCGCTCGAAGGTATTCTGAAAACAATGAATAAATTTATTATCATAAAACTAAATATCAAAAATTTTGTCAAAAGGCGACTAAAACAGCAAAAATCAGAGCAAAAAAACTTTAGCAGTTTACAAAGCTATGTAAGGGCGAGGGCGATATGAGTCAAAACTCGAAAACGGCAAAAATGGTTTTGGGGCGATATTATTGCGTGTTGAATTCCAGACTAGCCCTTACAAGACTAGTCATTCTAAATACTTGAAATAAAAATACAAAGACAGAAGTCACAAGCCGAAACAATGTAGAACACCAGTCGGTGCCGACACCACGTATATTGCAGTGAATGCCAATGCCCATGGTAGAAAGACACGTCCAGGCATGTCTGATTTTCTGTCTGTCATTCTGTTTGCGTGTGCGCGCATTGGCGTGACGTCATAGTGACAACAAGAGCGTTAAACGTTGAAACGCAGCTGCTAGGCTATATAGCGTGGCAATGGGACAGATACCTCGTTCCACAGAACATACTTATAGTTCATTATTATTTTGTTCGTGCTCATGGTACAAAAATATAGCAAACACACAATACAGACATAAACACGCCAACATTTTTATCACAACTTAATCAACTATTGATCGATTTCTGAAATGCATTCACTGACTCACTCCAGAAAATAATTGTATTCCTAATCACATTCATCAATTGATATTTGACAAACTTATTGTGACAACAACCCTCTGGTGCACTTTTTTGATTTGCGACACGTTGATCAGGTGATCATGACGTCACTGCTGCGGACGACATCGGCAGCATTTCGCCTTCCGCTATTGTTCTTCGCTACTCCGTAAGGGATTGAATTCCGCATAGCTATATGCAAGCCAGCGACAGATAGGCCTATAACAGAGCAGTCACTGGCGACGTAGAATCGGGTTAGCTTACAATGCAGTGGTTCCGGTGATGTTCGTGTAACATTTGCAGCGACAGCGCGATAAGTCACCTGCACGCCTCACCAGCACCAGCACGTTCACCAGCAGGTGACATAATCCAGGTGTAAAGCCGCGTCTTTGTCCACCTACAGCCAACTCTAGCCTAATAGCATGCCCACGTTAAATTATCTGGTCGAGATGACAATTATAGTAACTAATAATGATTACTTTTTAATGCGCTTTTGCAAAACAAAATCCCTCGGAGCTAAAAAAAATTACTTACAAGCAAACACCGGAATGGCTGGTTGTCCGGATTTTTCCCTCCAGTGGACCAGCAGAAAATTGAAGCGCAGTATAATAACCGCCTTATTGTCATTAAATAATGTGAAATTTATGAAATTAACACTCTTGAAACTTCAGAAGCAAAAACGCCGTGCTACATCACGTAAACGGCACATCGCCACACGGCGTATTCGTGCAAACGATTACTGTATTTCTGTTAACTACTTTGTCGTCTCTCTGTCGTCGTCGTGGTTGTTGTTGTATAATGCATTACTTGCCATATGTCGTCAGCCAGTTAGCGTCGTCGACGTCGTCGGCAGAATGCTGTTGTAGCAATTTACCGACCGTCAAGTTTCGCTTGGGGAAGACAGACAAAATTCCACCAAAACTTAATACCACGAACATTATCCTTCCGACAGACAAACACCTACCACGTTAAAATCCACCTCTTCCAGTAGGCTACGTGGGCCTCTGTCAGATATTTCCGTTACTTTCTCGGCGGCTAAGCTGGTACCAGTCTGTCCTGTTTGGTGACAAAGGCGCATGTGTGTGAACAACTTGCTTAAGGTTGTTAGTTGTTACCTAATGGTTGAGCGTCCGGGAGTCGTACCCGCAACCTCTCGATCGTGAGTCTGACACGTTAACAATTTACGACCAAGCCACAGAATCTGAAACTGTAGTGTGGCAGATAATTAGAAACAGATTCAGCATTTTTCTTTTCAAACATTCATCACTGCTTGCTGTAGTCGTGTGACCAAACTAGACGCGTCTTTTTTACTCGGACGCAGCGCGCGCTCTGTTGCTGTAACTGATGCGTTCGGCTGACTGGATGAAGTCGTGACAGTGGGAAAGACGCCCCGGGCGCCATCTGCGTGCAAGTTGGTCACACGACATTGCCAAGAATACTGCTAATAATAGTTTCTATGAGCTACTGTTCGCGACAGCTAGCCGGCGGTCCGTGTGTAGTTATGTGTAGACGATGACACTCACCTGTCTGGCTGCAGAGTCAGTTTCCGCAGCGGGACTTGAGCAGTGGTCAAGTCTACAGTGTGTGCTATTGTTACCGTAGCGCCGACAACGCCGTGGAGAATGCACACCATTCTGCGTGCCACACGCCACATTTGCGGCTAATTATAACGCCGATCGATACGGGTTTAGTTAGTTAAGGTTATGGTCATTTTCATAGTTTAAACGACAGCAGTGACCACAGGTGACAAAATTATTGGCACTGTTGTTCTATGCTTTTTGTTTTATTAGGCATAATTGCTCTAGCGCAAGCTTCTGCTTATAACTACACATTTTTTTCCTGTCGTGGTCTGTCACATTCGTAATTTCGTGCCTCCTGCTTAAACCGACGGATTTAGATGTCGCTTTGTAGGTAAACTTGTGGGGCTCAAAGGTTTCTGACCCTATGGAAGGGGGATTTGGGAGATCAAACACCGTAGCAAAAACATGCAATTTATTGCAATTTGCTGCTGACGAATAGGAAGAAAGCAATTTCGCATATTGCCAAATTACTTTGAATTACTTTGGTGCCTGTTATTTATTTGGTCATTTATTTGCCGGAAAAGTGCACATTGCAGTTTATTTGTTTTTGTTGTAATAACTGCGCAAAATTTGACCCGAATTTTGTTTCAACGGAAGGCTGACCCCAACTCTTCTCTTTTGCGTGCGCGTAGGGATATGACAAGGAAACCACGTGACGTAGTCTTCTTTCAGCTTGGCATATGACAGCGTAATAGCAAATACTGTATAAGCGCCCTCAGTCTCAGGGCGCTTTATACAGTATTTGGTAATAGGCTTATAGTCTACTACTATACGCTTCCGAGCCACGCAGACGTGCTTCCGGTGGCACTCTAGGCCAACAATACAGAAGTATCAGTGTATCGAGAGAAACAAACGTGTATTACATATAGGCCTATGTAGGCCTACATGCAGACCTGTGCGTCTCTTCAGCAAGCAGCCAGCGACGCAAGCAATGTCAATTTCATACCACACGAAAGGCAATTATAATGTTCCCAGTCTCGGCACAGTCCACACATAACAGAATGCTACCGTGCAGCAAATGGGGTTTTAGGCGGGATTGCCGAAACTAAAACATAACGGTTGCGTCGGTGGTGTTTGCGCAGGAAGAAAAGACACGTCTGCTGGCGGTCAGGTTGCTGCTGTCCCGAGGTGCCGACGTCAACGCCCGTGACGACACTGGACGCACCGCATTTAGCTACGCCTCCGAGATGCACTGCAATGACGTCGTTCAGCTGCTGATTCGTAACAACGTCGACCCGGACGTTCCAGACAACAACGGTCAGTCCCACTTCATCACATCGCGTCACAGCAGTGCTGAGGCGGCTGGTAGTTCATTTAGTTGAGTGAATCACCGCGACACGTCTTGCGTGGTTTACTCTATTATTACCGCGGTGATTTATGATCGTAAGCAAACCAAGTACGTAAAACCGCACTCTGTACGGGGTAGTCCAAAAATAGACACTTTTTTGGTTGGTATTCGGGTTACCTTTCTTGTTGGGTGCATTGAATATGTGCAATTTTACATTCGTTTATTTTACGGTTGAATAACGTTCTTCGATTCACAATTTGCGTGTGAGGAAACAGTACTTGGAGTTCCGCATATTGAAAATGTTTTCAAATAAATGAGCACATTTTACTGTTTAATGAATAGCAAACATTACATGTATTTAAACAAGCCCGCCAGCGGTATATGGCGCGATGTTGTCGAAAGCCCACGAAGCACCACGTACACACCCCGGAAAGAAAAATGTCTTCACTTAAAGGTGGTGACGGCGTAGACAGTTTGATAGCGGTCGGTATGCTGCATACGAGCATTCTTGATTGAGAAGAAAATTCGTGAAACTGGCCGTGTGTATCGCAACGGACGGCTAGCTGGGCCACGTGACCGGAAGCGGAAATCTGTCGTTGGTAGGTCGTCGGGCGTGGGGGAACATCGACAAGTAAATCAAGAACTAGCACCGAGCACGTCGGAAGAACGTCATAAATATGTATGCATTTTTTATTTACCGTCATCTTTCTGCTTGCCGTTTTCATTTTCTTTCAACAGCCAGCCGGTTTGGACCGCTGTTTACGTTTTTTCAAGAGTATTGTTTTTGCTTCTTTAACTCTGGATGCGGTGCTTGTTTGGTAGCCTAGTGCGCCAGGTAATGTAGACGTGAAACAGGTTGAAAGTTTTACTTAGTTAGTTTATGTACCAAATTGTAGGCCTACAGTGTCTGTCAAAACTGGGCCGTTTTGGGAGCGTGCCATTTTGCGACACAAAAAGAGATTAACTAAACAATCATTCCGATTTTCCAGGTTGAAGCTACATGCTCAAGGGACTGTTGTACGCAGATGCACGGGCACTGTCGGACCAGCTATAGACTGCCTGTCAGTGACAGTAAGCTTATATAATGCCGGTTTATCTCTACATGAGCAGCAGGATCGAAGTCTCTATTCCGATTCCATCCTACATAAGTTTGCATCGGCATCGGCTGCATTTGATTACAGGCTACCGCACAGTGTGCCTCTAACATCACAAAGCTGCAGGCACATCATTCCATGTACTGTACTATATAAAGTATTTTTTATCTCCAGTGGTCCATGGCACGACTATCGTTTACGAGGACAGTGTCCAATGATTTCCCAATAGACTAACCGCTTTATGACGCCACTGTGTCTATACTGATTCCATTTTTCCTTCTTTCTATGTAGCCCATAGCCGCTTGCTCGGTATCAGAGGCACATGCGTGTGTGTGAATAACATGCCCAGAGTTACCTGACGTGCTCGGTAGGCCTATTCGAACCCACAACACCCGATTGCAAGTTCATTGTTTTAAATACTACAAGCTGAAAAATGCCACAACATGTTTAAATGTAGATGAAAAAGACAACCCGTAAAATGGAACGACAAGTCAAACCTTGCACGAAAAGAGGAAGGTGTCGCTAAACACGTAACACAGTATGCTGTGTTTTACAGGACAGCTTTCTCAAGTAGTTTTTCATCATCTTGTTTGCCGTTAGCTTTTCTTCGTTTCGGCCACATATGATAGCCAGCGTTTAATATTTAATGTGTCTGCGCACAACAAATCTCCCTGCTTTGCTTTCGGGACCTGTGCAACGGCTGGCTGTATCGGCAGAGATTTATTTACATGAATAATTCATTGCATAGGCTACAGTAACAAAAATTGTGCATTCGTGCTCTGCCAGTAATTTCGCTGCTTTCTGTTATATGCAAATTTCGCTTTACAGATATCGAGAAACAACTGCATTGTAACATTGCAGCAACACATTAACAAAAATGCTAGACAATTATTGCAAAAAAACCAGGTAGTTATTGCGACTAACCTCTAAGCGATGATGTGTTTTTTTTCACGTCTATCGATCTTGTGAATTAATTTGTCGCGCAAACAGCCATCAATAACACAGAAGTCCATAAGATGTCATTAATATGCATCTTTTGCTGCGGCCTGCATGTGTGGACTGCGTATATGATCTAACTGGCATCGGAATCCCACTACAGTCTATCTATAACATGTGCACTGCACGAATGGTTTGGCTATCAATAATTATTCAAAACTCTGTGTCGCGCGAACACAACAATCGCAAAACTACATGCTGCTGACAAATACGGTACTTGACGCTGGTTAATCGCCTGAGCCTTTTTAAGTCATTAGGCTTGCGTTACTTGTCAGTCTCTTACTGCTTGTCCGCCGTTTTGTTCTGTTTTATTTCGTCTCAGTATGTGTGTATCGAAACGCTGTCCATAGTGAAATAAAGGAATGCGAACTCAATTTAATGCTAAAAATTAATTGCCTCCGCCGAACGAAAGAGGTAATAAATATTTTTACGTCTATTTCTATTTCTATTCACGTCTATTTCTACATCTGTCCTTCTGTTGTTGATCTATCTGCAATGTTAGTCGAAAGTTACGAGCGGAAGTTGACAACAAAAATTTGCGGCTTTTTTCGACCCGAAACGTGCGAAAGATTAGGCCTATGTTAGCAGTGCTTGTAGTTTGAAAATGCATTTCTGGAGTTGCCGCGTTCAGCAATGTGCTCAGACAGTCTTGCGTAAACTACGCGAAACCGACTTAGATGTAGGGCGGGGGCCTACCGCTTGCACTGACTTCATCCGCTAGTTGGCGGGTATCTAGAATGTAGCTGCCATCGGTACTAATTAACGAATACGACGAACGCAGATTTGGTTTAATCCATTCTAGGAGCTGCTGCACAATGACCTGTAAGACTGTGCACTGTGACGCCACGTAGCGAAAGACGCCAGCGACAGCGGTCAACGGTCGATAGTTATGTCAGTTATACTGTAGGTTAGTGACAGACTGACAGTGCCTTTTGCAGAGGAGTGGTGTTACCGTAATACATCGGTGACGCAGAGAAAAGAAGTACAAGACTGGAATTTGAGTCAGCAGATTGCACGGATGAAAAATGCAGAGCTAAAAAATCTAGGATCGCAAAATGCAGACTAACTGCAGGTTGATGTCGTCGTGATCACCGTCACAACCCTGAATTTTTATATTTAATGCTTTTTTCAACTAATAACCCTAAACCACCGAAAGGCCTACCTACAAGAATACCATTAGACAACCTATCAATCATAGCAGACCATGCAAAACCTTGAAAATCAAAAAGAAAAGTGATAATTTATGTAAATTGTGATCACTAAGCCAATGCTCTTGAACTGCTGTAATGTCAAAATTGTCACACAGATCGTCTTGGCCATCTTTTTGCTAAAAATTATCAACGTTGGTGGAAATTCGACAAAGCTATGCCAAAAACAATTTTGACTGTTTTTTTGAGACACGCTGTATAAGTACAAACTGATTTTTTAAAATGAAATCTAATATGACGGCTGCAAAATCAGTCGAAAGCTTTACCATGTGCTTCTGCTGACGCTTTTTGCGCATGTTTCAGATTCATGAAATATTTCTGGCCACCCGAGAGGCATTACGCGGTCTTAGTCTTAGTCTACGCCGTAATTCGGATTTAGTCTGAGACTAGCACTTAAGACGGCGTTGGAGACTAATAAGTCAGAGGGCACCAAAGGGAAAGTAGTTGTAACTCGATTACTGTGAAGGTACCTGGTGATAAAAGAATCCCGATGAGTAGGATTTACATTTTGCTGGTAACTGAATTATTGCACATGAAAACCGACGTCGTCTATATATGAAATGCATCGGACGTCTAAGTGGAACTTGGTGTAACCCGCACGATCCGCCGCAATAGCCTATCTAATTTCCGCTTTCGTCAAAGAGGCGGCATTAAACATTACTGAACTCTACCGCCTCAGTAACATCGGTGTCGCCACTGGACTTCTTCAGATACGTCCGTCCGCTGCACAGCTGCACATAGCCTAGAATTGGTAACTCAGCTTGATTACTACGTTACCGAAATCGGCTGCAAGATCGTTGCCGCTTAGGGCTAATAGTAGGCTTACATGTTGATTCGTGTTGCTTGCTTCACTTCTGACTTTCATCCATAGATTTGGACATGGATGCAGGCGCTTATATACACCGTGTCTCAAAAAAACTGTGCCACTTTTATTTTTTGAATAACTCCGTGAAACATTTGCCGATTTTGATAATGGCACACAAAATCACGAAAAAACTTGACAAAAATGACTGCAGTTTTGGCCACCTTACCCTAATATTGTCGTTACACTACCTTGCAAAATTTACAAGTCGTAGTTTGGCAGTTTACAATAATGAATTCATACTGGATAGCGCATGCGTCGGCTCAGAAATAATTAACTAAATAGCAACAAACACGAGTAACAGTTATTATGTCTCCAAAAGTCACGCGTGTTATATCGCATCACTTTTATTGCAGCATGTGCTCAAAATGTCCTCGTCCAGCACGAACGGAAGCGGTGGACGTTGATGCCGCTCGCCAACAGCGCGTTTAGTAACCGCTGACCCAGAGCGGCTCACTCGCTGTTGATGCATCATTTCACTTTATTGACGTACGATCTTAAAAACAATACATTTAGTGTTAAACGAGTTACAGATTCTCAATGATTTTGTGGTCTCGGTGATTTTCTAAGTCGATTTATGCGCTATCTAGCATAAATTCATTGTTATAAACGGCTAAACTGTGACTTCTGCATTTCACAAGGTAATGTAGCGAAACTAATCATGTGCGGTGGCAAAAACTATAGCTGTTGACATAGTTATTTCATAATTTTGTGTGCCAAAAATTATCAAAATTAGCCATTGTTTTACGGAGTTATTCAAAAAATAAAAGTGGCACAATTTTTTTGGAGACACGATGTATAGTTCGAGCAATTTTCCTCTTTCCCTTCTTTTTCTGTGCTCCCATGGTAAACCTTGAATGCACTCGGTATGCTAGTAAAACAGAAGTAAGAATGTTTGAGATTGCGTTTAAAAGTAAATAGAATGCGTGTGCTGGTTCTGAGATAGTTCGGAGGAGAGTTCTAAGACTTAGTGATCAAAATGTCCAAACGCATACTAAGTAAGAACTATAAGGCTATTGTGCAATGCGTCTAGTCATTGTCCTAGCTGAGTGGTTGTTGTGATGTCGTGCAGGTGAGACGGCTCTGACGTACGGCGCAGCGGCCGGGAATGACGTCGGTCTGGAACTGATCATTCGCTCGTTCCGTCGTCTGGGTCTCGACGTCGACCATGTCAACAAGTCCGGCCGCACCGCGCTACTCATCACCGTCACCATCACCACGAGTCATTCGCACAGACAGTTCTTACACTGTACAATATCAACCACACGTACTCATCGCCGTCAGCCGCGGTCACATCGAGTGCGCCGCCATCTTAGCCTCGGACGGACGCGCAGACACACGCATTCGCGACCCGGTCACCGGTCTGACCGCCGACCAGCTGGCAGTCACGTGCACCGGGTACCCACTCAAGCGCCCGGCGCCCGATAACACTTCCGGTGGCGGTCGACGCGGCGTCATGCGAGCTGCGCTATCTACCACGGCAGGAAGGAGAGACGCTGGTAGTGTTGGCCCTGGCAACGGTGGTAATGAGGAGGTTTGCTTGCAAACCGACGCCGATAGGAAGTCGTACGACGCTACCGAGTCGTCATTTCGGCGCCGCTGTCTGGCGCCCGGCATCGGCCGACCGCTGCGTCGAAGCAGTTTGCCGTCACTGAAGATGCGTTTCGATGATGACTTGACACCAGCCGGCGGCACGAGGGTCGGCGGCGGCCGCACCAGTGCACTGGGCAGAGGCCTGTCCAGAGAACAGACCACCACTACGACGGTCGACGACGATGACTGAACTATAGGCGCGGCTGATCCAAGTCTGTTCACCTGGGCGAACCAAAATTATGAGTGACACCAAAATATAGTTTGATTGTTGCTTTTAACACTTTGATTGAATCAGAATAGTTTTCTGGACGTTGCACTATTATGTTGCAGGTTTTGCATCATTTAAAACTCTTAGCACTCGGAAGACTGTCGACAGAGACATTACAAAATCTCATGAAGGTCGAGGCAAATATCCATGCAGTTACTGGTTACTGGTTACAATCTACAGGATGGATCAAAAAGCGTTTCGAAAGTATTGATTGAGCAAGTCCGCACCAAAATAGGCACAAATAAACGTCATTTTATTTTTAACGTTAAATTATAATTTATTTGAATCAACTTTAGAAAAAAGTGGTGCCGTTCCATCTAGCGAATGTCAGTACTCGTAATCTTTACAAACTGCAAAGACAAAGTGGCTTTACTTTTTTAACTTACCCGAATTGGCATGAGCTAATAATGTCGTATCAGTGCGTTATGCGTCATGCGGCCGTCTTAAGGTGAGCTTATTGCGAATTGTTTGATGCGTTGCATCTACAGACATACCGTCTTTTCAATTAGCCACTCTGGGTCTTTGCCTTCTTTGGAGCCCAGGAGCTGGAGCTGTCAAATCACGCAAACATGCACGTCGCACATAGCCAGCCTGTATACAGATGACGTAGTTATAAAGACGGCATTTTGAAACGTGATATATTGAGACATAGAATGCACAAAACTACGTTTGCTGTGACATTTTGTGGTGTCATTAACATAAGTGGTCAGTGTACATGTATAAACTGCGCTAAAGAACAATCGTATAACCACGAGTGCCACAGCCTAAATGGACGATAACTTAATATCTGCTAAATAGCGCTCTTCTTCGGTAAACGCATTTAACTGATGTAATTGCTTCTATTTGGCGATTTGTTGTAAATGCACAAGGCTACACTGGTAAGATTTATTTTAAGGCCGCTCTGTGACAACACGTCGAGCGCACAGCAGTTGCCTCTAGCGATTAGTAATCATGTCTCGTCACTCCGCCGAAGGAAAAAGCTATAATATATCAATCTTTATTCACCAAAGAATAGTTTGGTAACAACAGACAGAGACAGACAGACACAGAAACAAAAAATTACTAAAAATTGATAACGGATTTTCATGTCATTTTCAAGAAGCATTCGTGTAGATGACAATCCGCATCCGCGTATCTTTTCAGTTTTCGTAATGACTTTGTATTCTAAGCTGTCATAATTTTTAACATTGCTATATTTAGGCCCTAGGCATCAGGGCAGGACAAACAGACGTCTGCAAAAGATGCACGTTTTATGCAGTAAAAGGCGTAACTATATTAGCCATTAATTTAAGGTCATCAAAGGTCATTGATTCCGGTAGTAATGTACCAACTGAAAGCGCATATGCAATTAAATTGCAATTTACATTTTTTTCTGCCAAGGTCTATTTTTTGCGGGTGCTTCTAGCGAAACTCTTATTTATCCGGTAAAGTGTGATAAAACACTTTATGTTAGTATTAATTATTTTATCTGACTAATTTTCGTACACACTCTTGTCATCTGTCGTTGGATTCGGTCGACAGGTGATTTTGCCTGCCTCGTTTCTGGTTGCATTTCGGTGTGTCATGATCGTGCACATCGGCTTAAGCTCGAACGTCACATCACATCACCTGTTGATTGGAACTGATCAGGTAAATCTGCACTTGCACTGTCAGCTCTAATCACGCCATGCAGAACATTGTCGCGGACTCCCTGTGAGTGAGAATGTTAGCCTGCGTACGGCTTTGCTGTCACCTAATCGGTTCAGTATTAATGACGGTCAAATTCTGTTGTGCAACAGAATCTGAAAACATGTGTAAGCTGCACAAATGCACGATAGCCTAGACAGTTTTGTATTAATAATTTTGTCTGCATGTAATACTTACTGAGTTACTGATTAATTTTCTAGCTACACTGGCACGCTGTAATTTTGCAGTTCAGTCATTATTACGCGCGACAGCAGGAACTGCTGTAGCGCGTCTTGACCATCGCAATTCTGTCCGTCCGTCTGTCCGTCTGTCACACTGATGGATCAGTCAAAAACGGTGGAACTAAAATCACCAAATCGTTACAGTCTGCTGTAGGCCTAAGTGGGTCAGTGCCAATTACGCGGACTCTTCATTATCAATACGGGCTATTCGTTTAATGATAAGGTGATAAACGCAATTTCTAACAATGTGTCAACCATAAAAACATTTAAAATATGCAAACATTCGTGGAAAAATGTCTCATATATTACCACGATGTTTTAGACACTGACGGAATCTCACCAAACTTTAACATATTGTACTTTACACCAATGTATTTTGGATGAACACTTTAGATTTTGACGATCGACGATAGCTAAGAAGCGCGCGAAGCATTGCACGTAGTCGCGCGAAAAAACGGCGATTTTTTGACGCGCTACAGCAGACGCCTATGGTAAGGTTGTCGTCTGTCTGTCTGTCTCTCTGTAACGGATTACCCTGGCTAACGAGTAAGTAATAAAGGAAATTTTTTACACAAGTAATGAGCTATGTGTCTTTAAAAGGCATGCAAAAATTCAGCGATCTAGTGCAAGGGAAACTTTTGCAAAACTGGGGTTAAATTGAAAGGGTAGAAAAAATGTGCGTTTTCAACAAAAAAACTGGCCATATCTGGGTAACGGTGAGAGATAGGGCCAAGGTTACTATTAATCACTTAGAGGAAATCGCATACCGGTACGCCCTTTCATGAGATGAAAATCATCGACCTTGGATAACTTTGAAGATCAGTACTGCAACAGGAACTGTACAGGGTGCGGCAAAAAAGTAGCCTTCTAAAGTTTTTCGCTGTTTTCTCAGCAACCGGTTGGAATTTTAATCTACAATTTCACACATTTAGTGAATAAAACGTTCTACATCTAACTGCCAAGTAAAATGTGATTCTGTTGGAAAACGACTAAGTTATGGACTTTTTAACGTGACCGTTTACCGATTTTTCAGCGTTAAAAATGTTCAAGCTAAAAATGCTATTTAATTTTCATAAACCAGTTACTTTAGGGGGCTACTTTTTTGTCGCACCCTGTAGGTTGTAGCGCCTCTACTTTAGCGACAGCTGGGCTTTCTTGTTAAAAGTAATTTCGTTCAACATATTTTCGGGAATTAGAAATAAGCTAACAATATTATGCAGCGTCACAAAGTCTCCCGTGAGCTTTTCACTAGCTACTCAAAAATGTGTCAGTGGCGTAGCCGAAAATTTTAATTGGGGGCCTCGATCGTCTCCCTTTTCCCTTCCTTCCCCAATTTGTCCCTCCCATCCTTTTCTTTTTCCCTTTTACTCCCTTCCTCCTCCCCCTGTTCTCCCCTCTTTCCTTCCCCTGTCTTACTCAGAAGTAGGCCCCCTAAAATTTAGCTATGTCTAGGGGAACGCTGCGAGCTCCCCCAGCGGTGTCTGGGGCGGAGCCCCAGCCGAAATCGAATTTGGTGCATTTTAGCTTGAAAAATGAGATCTGGTGGCAACGATTTTAACTAGAAAAGCAGTCATAGACCGCAAACCTCCGCCAACGCCAGGTGGCATTACCATATTTGGCAGCGGTTTCCCTTATCTGCCAATGGTAAAAAAGTCCGAAAACCAGAATCCAGGATTCCTTCCGGATTACCCCCAAAATTGAATCACTTGTAGTTTTTGCCATTCCCGACATTCCCTGAAAATTTCAGAAAAATCCTTCCATAACTTTCTCAGTAATCTTGCTAACACAGAGACAAACAAACTCTGGCAAAAACATAACCTCCTTGGCGGAGGTAATTATTTTAAACTGACCAAATTGGCCAATTTCGTGCAGTTTAAACGTATGCTTATGTTTTGTCTGGAGGATTGGGGGATCTGGGCCCTCTGCCCCCCCTTGGCTACGCCACTGAAATGTGTGTCTTTGGATGACGATAACATATCGTAATTGCGGAATTTCTTTAGAAAGGAACGTCAAATTAAACAACCGGTAATGCATTAGCTATAGACAATTATTGTATATTCGTTGCTATAGCTAAATAAATTTCCCGTAAGGCAATATAATTTAAGTAATGCAAACCCCAAATTTAAAAAAAAAACAATTAATTTTAAAAGCCGCATTGTGATGAAACAAAATATTGCACAGAGCCACTTTGGCACCGAGCTAACGTCCTATTTTCTAAGCCAGGCTCGTCTAGAGGGGAGGGAAGGAGGGAAGTTTTCCCGGCCCGGCGACTTTTGGGAGCCCCGCCGTCGCTCAAAAATAGAAAGTACACCATAATGCGCCGTTTAAAAAAATTAAAAATTTTTTTAAACATTACCTTATTGAGGCCCAGCGAAAATGTTTTACCGGGGCTCATCTGCGGCTTTCGACGTTCCTGTTCTAAGCGGCTACTGGGCTTCATGTTTACGAAACTAAAAACTGCCATCGCTTCAGACAAAATATGACTAGCTCTGCAGCAGCCAGTGAATCAACTTCCGGTTTTGAAACAACAACAATAACAACGACTGTGTGGCGAAATTAGAAGAGATTTTATTTGATTCATAATTATGGTAGAATATGCCATATTGTATTGTTTATGTCATTTAACATTTTACTGTCATGTTTTTTGGCTTTTGTATTGTTTATGCTTGCGTCTACTGACGAAATAATTGTTAAAACCCTTTGTATTTACGGCGTAATAGTCCCTTGTGAAGTCGTCAACCGAGTAACCTTGTACGACTTCATAATAATATTGAGATGCAAATTTTAAAAATATTGCAGCATTTTTGAGGTGATCTTGACAAATTTTATCGCGCTGCTGTTGAATCCGGAGACTGGAGATTACTTGAGCTATTGGCGAAGTAACATGGTTACTTACCCCGCAAGTGTTGTAGTAATCACACCTTATTGCACATTTCATGAATGTTTGTCGTCAGAGGTTTTGTTTGAGTTGAGGAAACAATTAATTTTCTGGAACAGTAAGACAGACTTTAACAACTTTAACATAACTTCGCACAAAATCAACATAAACATCGCACTGCACCGTCATGGCAGTCTTAAACTTCCGCTAATATAACGTAAAGTAACTTCAAACATATTTAGATAAACATATGTACACATCGGAAGTAAACACGCGGGCATCTAAAAACCGAGAACGACCATGTTTAGATCTTCAGGCTTAGGTGTAGAATTAGGGTTAGTTTTAGGGTTAGGGTTAAAAATAGGGTCAGGGTTAGGCTTAGGGTTAGGTTTAGGGTTTGTAGTCGCATTCAGCTGCGATTAAAATTAACTAAAATTTAGTAGGATTGGTGTCACAATCGTTCTCGGTTGATAGACGTTTGAAGTAAACAGCTGTGACATGGAGATCGCATTGCATGCACATGTACGATTTGTTGCAAAATAGTTAGAAAGGCGTGAAACGATCGTAAATATTTTTTTCATTTTCGGACTTTTAGACATCTTTGGCAAGTGATTAATGTGAGTGCAATCAGAAATTTGCGGGTAAGTAACTATGTGATTTTGCTGAGCTATTCAGTGTACAATGTCGCTTGTACGTTATGCTGTAAGATAATCACTTAATATAAAATGTTTTTGGTCTGTGCTAGCGGTAGATCAGCGATCTCGCACTAGTGAGCAGAAAGTTACTAGCGGTAGATCGGCACTTCATCTGATTATATTAAGCCTGATTTAGATATGTGATAGTGTCGTGGCATGGTTCGTAGGCCTTATATGTCTATCACGAATATAAGTTCTACAATTTACCCAATAATGTGTCTACCCGATCTACCTCTAGCAATTTTCCTTTGCTAACAGCAAGATTGCCGATCTACTGCTAGAGTTATTGAATGTTTTCGGAGTCATATTTAAAGGTGTGTGGTCACCAAAATTAACATATACATTTTATCTATTTTCCTGAAAGTGCAGAATTTTATGATAACTTTGACAGTAATATCGGCGCCCAGCGTTCTGTCAACACGGAAAAATTTACCTTTGAAGTCGACGATCTATGAAAACGACGTAGAAAACGCGCCGCCATGATGATCTGCGGTGACGTCATGAGTTTAGCCTATAGACATCGTGAATTAATATTCATGACGTCTATGTAGGCTATGGCCTAGCCTAGAATGATGACGTCGTCGACTAGCCATTAACATTCATGATCAATATGGGCTAGGGTCATAACGTCACTGCGGGCACTGATAGATTAGAATATTTCGCATAACGTAATGTAATGCCGCATTTCGTTTGAATTCACGCATTAATTTCATATATTTATGAAGCTCAAATTGACATATTATATATGCGAGGTTTAATGTCTAATTTAAATCTACAGAAATTGCGCGAGTGAGTTTGACCGTGGCCACGGACCTTTAAGGCTTTGCGGGCAGTTTGCACGATAATACTTTGGAGCTTTTGTGGAAGACAAGGAGAGAATGCAGATTGAGCTAAAACTAGAAAGCCAAGTGACATGCTTTTTATTGTTGTTAGACCTATTGTTTTAGCGGTAAAGGAGGCTGTACTACTATTTAGTCATAATCTGTTGATGTATTATCATACTTCTTTCCCACTTAAAGGTTTTTCTGTACAGTCGTGTTAACTGTGCTCCAACATGTGTTTAGCTGTAGCTATTCCACAGTCCCACTGTGTCTCATTTAGCCTACTTTTAACTGATGTGGGTGTAAATTTAGTCTTTGATTGTAGCACAAGTTGAAATCATCCCAGCGTGACAAGGTTCGCCAGTTTATGGCATTTACACAAGCCAGTGAAAAGACAGCATTACACTGTCTAACTGTGCATGACTGGAAGCTCGATGTTGCCGTTGACAACTACTTCCAAATGCCGGAACGTTACAGCCGAGATACAAAGCCGACACTCGATCGCAGAAAAATTGAACAGATATTTAACAAATATAAAGGTTTCAGCATATAGTATCATTAGTAATATTACATAATTTGTGACTTTGAGTGTTACATTTTAATGCAGTTGTTTTTTGAATTTGTACCTTTGTTTAATTATGGTCTTTATCTGTCTTTTTGTCTTTATCATGATACAGCACTTGTACTACCATTTTATCTAATAAACTTGAATTACTTGATGAACCTTAGTGTTGTAGCAGTTGTTGTAATTAGGAAACTTAAAAAATTTTAGTCAATAGTCATAGACTTAAGTCTACACTCAGCTTGTACTTACAACCAAATTTGTGAGTTAAACTAACATTTTGGTTTTAGGCTGAAATTCTTGTAAAATTATCGTAGTTAGGAACATTTGAAAACTGCACATTTGTTGCTACTAAATAGGACAACTACTGCTTAAGAATGTTATTTATTTCCAACAGTTGCATCCATATTGTTTACATGTATGCTGCAGATCCCCATGAAGATGACAAAATTACCGCTGAAGGCATGATGCGATTTCTTGATGACCTCAGCCTGAACCCTGAAAGTCGGACGGTTCTTATACTTGCGTGGAAGTTTGGTGCAGCCACACAGTGTGTCTTTACAAAAGAAGAATTTTTAAATGGTCTGACAGAACTAGGGTATGCCATTGTCTTGCTTTGACAGAGTAACCTGTGTGTTATTAGACATTGTTCATATTTTGTCATATTGTGATCTCTGATACAGTTTGGAAAGTTTGATGTTACTTTTTGGTGCTTGTCATTGATCTTTTTGTAAAAGGTCAACTTCTGTGGTTGTTAAACAGCTTTTAGTAGATTGGTAATGGAGATTAATAACAGGTTTTGAATCAAAAAATGAATACTCGTTATCAGGCAGTTCATTGCATAGCAAATGCTGTTTCAAGTGTGGTATGTTGATTTGTCACCATCGGCTCTGCTAACTAGCTGCATTATTGTACACTCACTTGTATAAGTATTTCTCAAAAGCAGTTTCAGAATCAGCTTTATGGGGTGTTTACACGATCCAGCAAACGTCCAGCAAACTTCCAGCAAATGTAATGCTGGACGTTTGCTGGAAGTTTTCTGGACGTTAGATGTCATATGTTATAATGGAGCAGTACGTTTGCTGGATCATGTAAACACCCTATTAGGCACTTTCTTCTTGGTTGATAGGAAAAATGTAGTTCAATTGAACTCACTGGTACTAGTCCCTTTATGTGTGTTGTCGTTGCACCATTTGCTGTGTAGTTAATGCAACATTTGGGAAATTTAATTTAAATTTTGCATTGAGTCTAATCTGTTGTAACCTGCACAAGGTGAGCAGTGGCTTAGAGCTAGTGAAACTGAGTGTCATCTGATGCGTAGATAGTCAGTTGGTTGTTATACTTTACTGCTGATTGCAGTGTTGATTCCATGGATCGGTTAAAGGCCAAGTGTGCCACGCTGGAAAGTGAAATCAGGGATCCCGCTCGGTTGAAGGATTTTTATCAGTTTGCCTTCAATTATGCCAAAAATCCAGGCCAAAAGTGTCTGGGTATGTATTTATGTGTGTGTATGTGTGTTTTTGTTGTTCTTCTGCACATGCATGTAAGACTGAGCATGCTGATGATTGCACTAGAGAACTTTGACCGTGTTCTGAAACGATTCCTTGGTTTGTTGAGAGTTTAGCAGTCAAATGTAAATTCTTGTTGTTCACTTTGATTTCAGCTTGTAGATGGTTAATTGGCAGCAGTTTTACACTGAATGAGCAGAAAATTACTAACGATATGTCACTTTTTTTGTCTTATCTCAATCTTCATGCTTTTAATATAAAATTGCAACCTCGTTATCTCCTTGTTATTCAATTTTCAGACTGCTGTAATTTTCATCAGTATACAGCAGTATTGTTAGTTGTTTCTGTTTGTTTTTGTCTGCAGACTTAGATATGGCCATTGCCTACTGGAATATTGTTTTACACGACAAGTTTAAATTTCTTGATTTGTGGAGTCGATATCTTGTGGTAAGTGTGTATTGTTATATTTATGGCATTATGCTTTTTTCTGTTATTCTGCACCGATTTGTCATTAACACTTTATAGGAGTATTCTAAGTAATGCGTTACTATTGTTGATGTTTTAATTGTCTATTAGTCTCCATTTTTTGCTTTTGTAATTAGAGTATGTTGTATGTAGTATGTGTATGAGAGTTATGGCTGCATTTTAAGTGTTATTTAGCAGTTAATTACTTTGTTTTTAATTTTTGATCGAGTGGAAATGCAAAGTTAAGTTGATATTGTTTTAGTAATCGAGACTGGAGGATAACAGGGAAGATTATTATTACTGCCATTATCATAATCATTACATATGCGTAATTATAATTGGCAGTTCTTACAATTTTAGTTTAGGTCGTTTTTTGTGTTTTGTGCTTCATAGAGGTTAAATTTTCTATAAAGGTTAAACTTTTTGTTTCGTTATTATGTGTATGTGCAATTTTGCATGCAAAGGCCGTCCCCAAAATGACCTATACTGTGTCGGGCGGGACGTTAAACCTTCTCACTCACTCACTCACTCAATGTTGAAGTGACATGAAAGATATCCGACCATTGGAAAGTAAATGCTGCAATAAATACAAAAGACCATTTCTGTGATCCAGCTGAGCTTATAGCAATAGTTCTAGAAAAAAAATAGCCAGTCAGAAACGGAAGGTAAATACCGATATGACTTGCATGGTTGGTTTTTCATTGCACTTCGAAGATCATCAATGCTAAAGTTCTTAAAGATTTAGCAGTATCAGTGGTGGATGATCATGATGGTGGTATGTCTGCTTGCTGCACTGTAGTTGTAATGGTTTGTTAATCTGGGCAAGGATGGCTGTATATACACCATTGCATTATTAGCTCATCTGATTTGGCTGTCACGTATGAGATAGTAAAACGTTGGAGGTCATGAGTTGTGTAAGCCCTGCTATATCAAGAATTTTGCCGATAACTTTTCTATTTTTAGGCAGCATTTCTTGTGCCGCAAGAGTGCTTCCATCTATTCCTACACTCTTCTGCATAATGTGGTCTGTCGGTCTGTCTGACGGTGACATTTGTGTTTCATGCTTAAACTCTTCAACACGTTCAGATGCCACTTGGCAATGGTGTATACAGTTGTGGGGTCCAGCGACACATCATGTCAGATGGGATGGGGTTCCTCATTCTTATTGGGAAGGGATATTTAGGGTTGAAGCCCCCAGCCATAACATGCACTTGCTTTTTGGTTTTAATAAAAGATGATTTATGATTCACCAGGTGGCAGCATTGGTCGTCGACTTTGCTTTTTACCAGATTACCTTGATTCTTGTTAGATTCGATATTGTGTGTGTGTTGTCAGAATCACTACAAGCGTGCAATACCCAAAGACACGTGGAACCTTCTGTTGGACTTCTCTATCGTGATTAATGATGACATGAGCAACTACGATGAGGAGGGTGAGAAATGATGTTTTTATGCCTCCACCAAGTTCTATTTGGTTTATTACGGTTTATTGTTTTGTGTATTATTATTATTATTAGTTTTGAGTACAGTTTGGTTGTTATTGATTTGCGTCGTTCATCCAGCTGAGCATGTGTCTATGTATTCGTGATGTTTGCGGTTATAGGTGTTTTTGATGTGTATACTTTGCTGAGATTTTTGCCAGACTTTTGTCATTAGTGTACTTTGGGACATCGGTGAAAGTTTTAAGATCTAATGCTTATACGTCAAGGTCACAGCTGAACATAATTGGCGGAGACAGAAAGATACCATGGCTTCACGTTTTAACCATCTTGTTAATTGTAACTGAATTAGTAAATTAACTGGGAGAAGAGTTGGTGGAATTGTGTCAAAGGTGACGTGAAAAATTGTGGCCTGTTCTAATTTCTCAGAGGATGCTTAAATTGTTGTAATGTACTGATGGTAGTAATTTTTACATTCGTTTTTTGTAATGTGTTTGTATTTGTTTGAATTTCATTGTTTCTCTATTGTGACCAAATTGTATCTGTTTTCGTGCTGTTTTGTTTTTAACAATTGTTTGCTGAATACATGTAGGCATGTAGTGTTTTGTGGTCCATGGCTCCATGCCATTATGTCGGATGCATGTCTGTTGCAGGTGCTTGGCCGGTTTTGATCGACGACTTTGTAGAGTATGCGCGACCGATCATTCAAGGCCGAGGCACTTCACTGTAACGTCATCGTAGACAGATGGACTTTGTTAACTGTGATGTGATCAATCGGTTGATTTAATTAATTGAATGGTTGATCTGTTGATTGATCGGTGGCCACTGACTGACTGACTGGCTATTGGCAGAGTCTGTCAGTACGTGCACTTTCTAGGCTGAGTGTTTGTGTGATGTTGCGCTGCGGACTGCACTTTCGGTTCATGCCGGCAGCAGGCATCAGCGGCCGATGTGCCAGCAGTTGCTGGTTGGATCGATGATGTCTGCATGCTGATAGCATTGACTGAATAGCTCGAGCTACTCCAAAGCTGCTTTGCACCAGTTGCCGGTAGCAGACTTGTTCACTGGCTTCAATTTTTTTCTGAATCCATTCACACTTTGGCCTGCTCTGGCCAGCCTTTTGATTCTTTGACCATGCAAGATTTCCATATCTGAACTAATTAGTACCTTATGAAAGCCATTAGGCTGTGGTTTATGTAAAATAAGTATTGCTGAACATTTTTTGCAGATTTTACAGGTAAAACAAACTTTTTGCATCTGTTGTGCAAACTTTAGTACCAGTATTTGGAATTGTTGTGTATTTAAAGATAGATCTAACTGTGACGGTTTTCAGGGATTAGTTTGCTTTGGTCCATTCATTTCTTGAGTCGATTTCTAGACCTACCTTGGTTTCTCGTCCGCACGGCTTTTGCACCTGCCTGCTTTGCAAACTAACCACTCATGTGCCAGTGAGCGTGAGTGCATTTGTGAATAGTTTATACGGATTTGTAAGTTTAGCCACGGAGTTAGTTCAGTGCAATGCATTTCTAGGCAAATATTGTTGACTATAGCAGCTACGGGTGACGTGTGTCGTGTGATCTGCTTTTGCTCGTCTTCAGTTACTTACTGATTTCCAGCTGTTGCCATTACGCCTTCTACCGTGTTCTACTTTTGTCGACTGTTTAGTTTAAGTTTTTTTTCAGTTACTTTGCATTAGGCGTGGTCCCACAGAAGTTTACTTGAATCAGGTTTTTATACAGGTTGTAGTCCCTTTTGCAGCCAGACTGGACTGCATCGAAGCAGTCAAACGTGCATACACTGTTTTCACTTCATGTTGCGGTCTTCTGGCTGTGCTTACGTCTATTAGAACTGACATGTTTTATGTTTTGCACAGCACAAATTCTTGTTGTTATATACTCTTAGTTGCTGCGCTGTTTCAATTTTTTTAACTGGCCACAGGTCAGTTTTCCAGAATTACTGTATTATTATTATTAATTATTATTAATAGAACATTTATATAGCGCATTATCATAGCAGTCAAGGCCTAAAAGTAATCTCTAATGTGCTCGGTGCGCTGTGTCCGAATAAAACAGGAAATGACAACGAACGCTAAAAAGTCCAATATAAGCGTCACGATCGTTTTAGTTCATTAATATGCAGGAAGACTGTTCAGTGCAGACGGGCCCAGCGCAAGAGGATGCATTCTTCTGCCACCAGTACTATAGCGTCACCGACGAAGTGGCTGTCATTACAGGCAGGTTATAAATAATCTTCCTCGGCCTCCTTGGATGGCATGATGTCATATCGTCGATCTGCCGACAGCTCGTCACTGGGTCATCCGCACTGAACGTCAATAGCCTCGACCGACTGAAATATGGCTGGCAGGTCAAAGTCCAATCTGGCCACCTGCATCGATACTTCGAAGGTGTTTTAATTCACCACAGAACACGGTTAATCAGAGTCAAAAAGTACAACAAAGCAATCATATGCAATCCTTGAACTGTTACGCACATGATTGTCACAACATTAGTGACTTTTTATGAACAGAACCACGAAAAAATATCAAATTTAAACAGACAACAGCGCACGTGTGTCTCACGCACGAAGCGCACACACACACACATGTTAGACTACATCCAGAAAATAAACTTGGGGATTGTTCCAGATGGACTTTTAAATATCATATGCCATTTTTATCACTAGGTCAACTGCTAAATCACTGAAAGTCACATGCTTGTGTGATATAAATAACGGCATTGATGTGGCTTGCCGTAGATGGTGCTTCCATCTTGCAGCGTGGAATGTTACTGTGACTGGTGTTTTAAAAGCGCATGGTGGAATAGTAATAATATAATAATAATAATTAGTTGTTCGCAGAGTTGAATCAGAGGCACTGATAGTTGAGATAGCGTTGAATGTGGCAGGTTGGTATGAAAACTGGCTTTCTGAATTGTTATTTTCAACATGAATTATGCTGTATCTGAAAGTTATCTGACACGTTTTTGATGAGGGTTTTCGAAACATGACTGACCAGTGTCCACATTGGTGTAGAATGATCTACTGAAGTAGTGTGTCTGAAGTAATATTTTTGTGATCCAGCACTACTGTCATTGTTATATGCAGTATACATACGAGTACCAAATTGTAGGCCTAATGACTCAAATCTGTCATCTGAAAATTTGTTGATTTCATACCTCTTTTAAACTAAATCTTGCTGAAAATAAGTGCAGCATTAAGTGTGCTTTTATACCATGTGTGTAATTTTAGATTCATTGCATTTGTTTTTTGTGGATGTATGATAGTAAAAGTTGAATATTTTCTTGTTATTATTATTAGCCATAGTGCATTGTATACAGCGATTAACTGTTACTGGAGCAACCTGGGTTTAATTTTGTTTGAGATCGAAAATTAAGATAAATTGGTTTTAGGAATAAAATTTAGTTAGAACCACACTAGAGACTGATGCTTTAAAACTGATACATCTTTCTTTTCAAGCATAGGCAACTTTATATTATTATTATTATTATTATTGCAGTGTTATGTTCTGTGCCGTTTTTACAATTTGTTTGTTAAAATCATAGACAGATTGCTTTGGTTTTATGATTTAGCTGATTGTCGTGTTGTCAGCAGACATAGTGTAACCGGTTATGTAAACACAGCATATTGTGTCACTACCGTTTCTAGCTGCAGAACATGATGTTTCCTTATTGCAATTTCACAGTAGTGCTGTTGTCAGAGCCATTATTGTACTGGCTTTGTGATACTGTGCAGAGTGCGTATTCAGACTTGATTTTAATTAAAACGTGGCTGGACCTATAAAAACGGTGCACAGAAGGAATATTAATGTCAGTCTATCGTCACTGGCATCCTTTGTCTGTTTCATGCTTTGATTTCATTTGCTTCTCTGCAAAGGAATACAGTTCGCACTTTGTTTGCTGTTATTTAAAGCATTGTTGTATTTATTTTGTGTGGGCTTAAGTCGTCTCGTTTGATTCAACGTCACATACAGTGGCTTGAAAGGAAGATCCATTTGCTCTAGCTGGCAAACTACCGGATTAGAATGATAGCCTATCTGAAAAATAAGCGATCGAATACCAGGGTCTCTCAAGAATATCCCTTTAAGTCAGCACTGTCAGCTAACCAACTAAGTGTCTGCTTTAGACCTGTTGGTGGGTTGGTTGTTAGGTGTAAAAAAATCAGCTATCTCTGGTATGGATTTGTCATAATTTGAGAAGCTGGATTTTGGAATGGTCAAGTAGGGCAGTTGCACAGGGGCCTCCATATATTGTGTGTCGTTTTTATTAAATATACTTTGGTAAATTTCATTTTGTTTAACTTCAACAAGAACCTTGTTTAATCTTTAGTTCACTTTTTTCTATAAAAATCACCAATTTTGCTTATAGAACGAAAACTCGAAAAACTACTCACAAATTTGGTAAAAAAAGTTGTTGGGCTTAATATTTCAGAGTAGGGGGCATTGAAGCTGCCTGGGGGCTAGGGCCCCGTGGCTATGTTGATTTACGGGTCTTAGGCTGGTTGACGATGTTTCAGTCAGTTGATGCTTGTTATAGCCAGCGCGATAATGAACACATTACAGTTATTGTCAATAAACTTGTACACGGTCGACTGTTTTTAATTGAAACAACGTGGTCTCTGTGTATTATGCAGGCTGTTAAGCCTACTGGGCATGACTGGTCCAGCAAGGTGGGTGCTACGCAGACTAATGCAGTGTTCACACGAGGCAACTGCAAATCTTTTTATTAACTGGTAATTTAATTACTTAGTGATCTGTGTTCGCCAATCACTGTTTAGATCTCTCAGCTTTAGCTGTACAGTGCGGGTCATTAAAACCCATCATTTTTTATTACAACTCTAAGAACGGTGATTCAATTGTAATAATTTTTGTTACGAACATTTCTGACATAACTGGCCATCAAAACCTAATTACTCAACGTCTGCTTCTGCATTACCTGAAAGAATCAAAACAGGTAAAATATTTAAAATCCACAAAAACTTCAACAAAACATATTCTGTATCTGTGGCTTCCAGCAGCCAATCAATTTCAAAGTTTGACTGTTTTGCAATAGTGTGTCTGGGCTGTTGATGAATTCAAAAAGTGACTGGTGACGTCTGGATTGGCCTGAAGCAAAACGTTATCGACATTTCTGTCAACGAATAGATAATGTGTTTCCATGCCACAATTAAATAAGTTATCAGCCAGTGTGACGAAAATATAGACAAAATGTTTTTGGGTGTTATTTTGATTCAGTAATAATACTACTTTTGATAAAAATGCAATATTTTGTTGGTTTTCTTTTCCCTGGTAGTGCAGCAGCAAACATTGGGTGTTGTGGAAAACTGAGCAATTATTTGATGGCCAGTTGTGTCAGGAATATTCGTACAAAAAATATTAAAACTGGATCATCTTTTTCAATTCCCTATGTGGTAAAAATTGGCATTTTATGCCCCACAGTGCAGTGGGCCTTAGCTATAGTGAGTACTTGGGTTGTACTTGATAGATAGTTTCAAGTACTTGTACTCGTACTTGTACTTGAGAGTCAGGTACTTGTACTTGTGGTTTTGGTACTTGCATCATCTCTGGACTGGCTGTTAGACAGAAATGCTGAGCGTGGAATGAATGAAGTAATACTTCTTGCTACGAAGTGTTTGTGACGCTTAGAATAATTCGTTTTTTTCGCCGGGGTGGAACCCCGGACCCCGCTGGGGAGCTCACAACGCTCCCCCAGATCCCCTAGTCAGTTGGGGAGGGAGATACCCTCCCCCTTTTTTCACCTCGTCGACGCTGCGGCGCCTCACCTTCAGTTAAGGGGGAACTTGTTCCAAGGAGTCTTAGAGGAATAGACGCCCCTGAGTATCGCTCTTTATCGCATGCAAGTAAATCTCTGTGGCAATCCTTGCATTCCTGGTGTATTTCGATGTATACTGTTTTCGTCATAGATAAAAAACGAAATTTAGCACCAAGAGTCCACGAAAATACGCCATTTCGACTATACAATCTTTAAAATTTTTATGGGGAGGGGTACTGGCCCTCCACAGACCTCTCCCCTTGTGGGGAGGGGACACCCGCTCCCACACCCTACCCCCTTGGCGCCTTCGGCGCCTCGACTCGACTCACGCCTTTGGCGCTCGACCTTGCCCCCAACTTCAACTCCTGGATCCGCCTACGCCTGTGGCTGGGAATTTTGCCTAGGCCTACTGATTTGCTTTCATGATGCGTTAATTGTGTTGCGTAATTGCTTTGTGTCATTTCAGCCGTTGGTGTTGCATTTCAACAAAAAAAATCTTATCGAAGTTTATGTTCATGACATAAAATTATGGTAGCGGTAGAGTACATAGGCTGCAGTATAGGCCTACGCGCTTGGGATAGCAGATCGTTGGCTTAGACGGAGAATTACTGATGCGGCAATAGTCGGTTTAAAATGCAGTGCAGAGTGAATGTGTCACGAAGGCAAAAAATTGGTACGAGTTCAGTTAAGAAGAAAATGATAAAACCATGGTTCCTACGGTCAGGGGAAGTTAGGGAAAGTCAGGGAAAAATCAGAAAAAAAGTCAGGGAATTTCGCATTCCAAAGTCAGGGAAAAATAAGAGGGTCAGAGAAAGTCAGGGAAAATCAAAGTACCAGAGTGCAAAAGTTAACAAAGATGCAGAAAAAAATTTTTGAACTGTTTTACGCAGACTGCGTACAACAGTTCACAAATTTTGTTCCCGTCGCTCGCACATTATTTGTATCTACACTTTTAAATTTGTTCCGCCGCGTTTGTTTTTAGTGCGATTGCAAGCGATTGAAAGCCAACATTGGCATTTCGCGTGAACAAATTAGTCAGGGATAACGATTTATTTTGTCCTGGAAAATCAGGAAAAAGTCATGGAAAATGAATTCTGCAGAGTAGTAGGAACCATGTAAAACTTTTGGACACTGGGAGATGCAATCTTTTGATCTAAAGCTTAAGTTGAAGATAGCAATGGTGCAAGTACTCAGTATTCGACTGTCTCGAAGGTTGGTCCAAAAGTGATAACAGTATTTTTCACAGAAGTGCCAGAAATATAGGCTAATCACTTGTTTGACTGCGTTCTATCTTCGAATCCGAAATTCTGCCACTGGGTTCACGGCGTTGGCCCGACTAGTTGAAAATTCTTTCTTCGGGTCATGATATCTGGTTTCGGTTTTTTTTTCTGTTTCTGCGCTTGCTCTGTATAGTGTATACTAATTAGTCGAGCGAAAACTGTTATCGCCATATTCGCGATTTATCTGATGCTGTTGGTAACACTCCTAACGACGTGTCGTGTGGTTGGCGTCGGCGTCTTCAGTTCCCGTTGATAAAAAAACTTGCCTCAGGCACGTTTTTAGCTTTGAAGTCTTGCTGACTAGTCTTTATTGGCAATATTAATTAGGGTTAACTTTTTGCAGTTGACGAGATTTAAAAGTTAAATGCCAAGTTCACATTAAACATCTTGGCCTAAAGTTTTTGCGAGACGTGAAAGGCCAAGAAGGTGAAGTATGAGTTCAAGGGGAAGAGTGGGCGCTAACCAAGAGCATAGTATTATGCCTATTGCTGCATTGGTTTCCGATAGGAGTCCGCGTTCAACCGTCGATTCCATTATTTATGAAGCATTAGGCCGATGCACCCTACTACATAGGCCTACTGTCTGTTTTGTGTTTAACTAGGCCTACATCCGTTTCAGCTACGTGTAGGATTCTGTTAATCGTGGAATAACTACGAATGGATTTATCAGAAATGCGATCCGTTTTTACGCCCGACAGCAGGTACTGTTATAGCTCGTCTTAGCTATCGCAATTCTGTCCGTCCGTCTGTCACACGGGTGACTCAGTCAAACACGGTACAAGCTAGGATCACCAAATCTTAACCGTCGGCTGCCCGAAAGACTCTATAGTTTCAGGAACCGTAAAGCTTTTCCATAAATTCGAAGGGGGTCACCCCGAACAAGGGCGCTAAATGAGAGGGGGTGGGAAAATTTGCAATTTTTAGCCAATAAGTCGCTGTATCTCAATAACGGTGCGAGATAGGGCCTAGGTTACTATTAATCACTAATAGGAAGTCGCACACTGGCTCTCGATTACCACCGAATTCAATGACCTTGGATGACCTTGAACGCCAAAATAGGGGTTTTATGGATTTTTTGGCAATTTCGGGCTGCGACACAACTCTATAGCGTTCGCAAGGTGTCGCCACGCAACTAACTCGTTATGCAATGCAGACGGAGATTTTGGTATTTGTATATTAACTTAGCGTGAACACCCCAGTGGGCAGTGGGCCTTTATACATGCACTGCTGTTGCACGTTCCCATTGCGTTAACTAGGCTTTCTTGTTGTTTAAAGGAAAGGTCCGCGTGTATAGGGCTTACATGTAGGCCTACTTTTAAGCAAGCTTCAGCGAGTGACAATGCATGAGGTGAAAATGACGTGCTAAAAGAAGTGAATTATACACGAAGATGCTGAAATGAATCTGGAGGTGTATTTCAGGGACAAGGTGATGGGTGTTAAGTGAGCGTTAAGTGATTTTCAGGCAGTAGGTTGGTTCAATGGTGGTCTAACGCGCGTGACAACTGCAAATGAGTAGCGCGTACCGTGAGGGGTGGAACCGAGTGCATTCACACCAGTTTCTAGAGATTTCAGGCATTGGTTAGTGTTCAGTCAGTGTCTCTGTATACACTCACACCTTCGGTCGTTGCTTAAATTAAGCATTAAGTTGATGGCTGTCTCGTGTTCGAAAGCCCGTTAATCTGCCGCAGACTGTCGATGATATGGGTGATGATGAATAATTGGTTTTATTTGGCCTCGCGGCGCGTTCCTGCACGTCTTCTTGGGCCAGCAGATGAGCAAATATTGTAGCATCACTTCTAATTAAATTCCTCCAGTCAGTCAATGACTCCTATATGAGTCCTTGAGTCGGCACTGAGTGCAGTGTGGAATCGACCCGGCGTCCGAACCCAGCCAAGAAAATCGCTGGCTGGACCGTACGAACGATAATTTAGATCGGCTGGCAACGACGTGCCACCTGCATGTGCTTGATGTACGCTGACAGTCGTCGTCGTCGTCGTCGTCGGCCCACAGCCGTAATCCGCCGTTTGTCCTTAGACTGCCAATCGGTCAAAGCCGAATCGGAGTAGGTGGCACATGGGTCCATTTTTCAGAGCCGATCTTACCCGTCCCATCGGCGTATAGCGTATAGCGTCCAATCCATAACACTATTTGCGGCGTAAGATTTCTAGTATGCAATTTAATGTGCGATGAACAGCAGATGAAACATCTGCACAATATTGTTGGAAATTGTTGCATATCATTAAACAAGTAAAGTGTAGGTCTATGTGAACTGTTGTTTTATTTTCGAGCAGCAATATACACTGTGTCTCAAAAAACGTCCCACTTTGTAATTGTCCTATCTTCGTCAAATATTGACCGATTTTCAAAAATTTTTCACTGGCAGACTTTATGGACAAGTAGCAGTGGTGTTGTTATTAAACATACCACCACACCTTAACTGCGTCTTTACATTACCATGTGAAACTCAATTGTCAAAAATGTCCAAAATCCTAGTAATACATATGCAAAAATTATTTTGTTAAAACAATTTTTCAACAATTTTTATACTAATAGCTAATAATGTTTAGTTTTTGATACATTTCTTGTTTCTAAACAAAAGCAGATGATATTATTGTAAAAAATAATTTTCCATGCCGTGACAACACACCGGTAATGTAACGTGCATTTAGCAATGGGGACAAGGCTTTAACTAAGAACTTTTATGAGTTCAAAAATACAGTTCGCAAAGAATTCTGGCAAAATTTCTGAAGATAAACAGAAACAGGGAAAAACAGAAACACGTTACTAAAAAGATTCGGACAACAGGAAGCGCCGAACAAAGGCATGAGAGCTGCAGATTGAAGCACGTACGTAACTGAAGAGAACGTGACCACTGTGGATGAACTGGTAGCCTTATTAAACCACGAAGGCCAAAAACAAACACACCGTATAACACGCCAAATATCCACAAAAACGGGTCTAATACAGCGTAGTATTGTACAAATCATTCGTCGCGATTTTGGTCTAAAGTGTCTTTCATCTTCCAACACGCCTGTTGCCTAGTATTGTTAGTTTTTCTTGCATTTATATTTCACAAGGTAGTGTCGCGACGCAATTACGGTGTGGTGGAATATTCAATAACCTTTTTACTGCAAATTGTCCAAAGCGTGTGCCAATGAAAAAATTTCGAAAATCGATTAGTATTTGTCAAAGATATGGACAGTTACAAAGTGGGACGTTTTTGAGTCACAGTGTACAGAGTGGGCCAAAAAATGGCACAATGTTTTATACGCCAATAACTTCATCAGATATTAACCGATTTTCAAAATTTTTTAAGGCCTAATGTCGGAATCAGGAGACATTTTGTAGTAACAATATTACTCAAGATTCCACCTTGCATCAAATGTGTTGCTACACTACCTAGTGAAATATCAGTGTCTTAAAAGCAACAGTTAATAAGAAGACAATATCTGTAACAACACATTGTAAGAAAGTAACAACAAAAAACAGCCTGTTTATTATCTCAGTTATTGTCCAAAGTAACTGCCACATTTCGCAGTTTTCGCATTAAATATTCAATGTGTCCGCCTTGCTGCTGGACGACGCACACAAGCCGGCGACGCCACTGACCAATGGCGCTATCTGCGATCAGCCAAATGCTGGAACAGTTTGCCCTACTTAGTTACGATCACATGTTTCAGCTGGTTGTCTGTCGTGAATTGTCCACGTTGATGGACCATATGTTAAAAACCCCCCAAACAGCATAATCGACCGGATTTTAGTCCCCGGGCTATTTGGAAGCGCAGATCAGGCTTGATCACCGTTGCCCTTTACCGTTGTTAGCTATACACTCTGTCTCAAAAACGTCCCACTTTGCCATTTTTCATATCTTTGCCAAATATTAACCAATTTTCAAAATTTTTCATTGGCACATACTCTGGACAATTAGCAACAAAGTGTTTGTTATACATACCACCAACTTTAACTGTGTCGCTACATTACCATGTGAAACACGAGTTCAAAAATCACTGAAATTACTATAATACATATGCAAAAAATCATTTTCTGAAACAATTTTTACTAATCTTTATACAGAAATTAAATTATGTTTAGTTTTACATACATTTCTGATGTTTGTAAACAAAAAAGATGATATTGTTGTAAATAATAATTTTTAATGCACTGACGACCGGTGATGTAAAATGCCACTTAGCAGTGGAAACAAGACTCTGATAAGTACTTATATCGTTTCAAAAAATACAGTTTTCGCAGAATATTGGCAGAATTTTTGAAAATAAACTGTAACAAGGAAAGAGCGGAAATGTAATTAACAGAGATTTCGGAAACATGCAGCATTGACTAAAGGCATGAGACCGGCAGACTGAAGCATATACGTACTGAAGAGAACGTGATCGCTGTGGATGAAATCAGTGGCGGATTCAAGGGGAGTGGGGCGGCCCCCCCTTTATTGACTGGATGCATCTTGATACAAGTAAACATTTTCCACCAAAATGCATGATTTTTGCATAAAATTTTTACAAATTTACTGGGGAGGGGGCATAGCCCCCTCCCCAGACC
>Ga0209367_1000155_pt1 | contig 52389 bp, 30 predicted proteins | sample WorMetLIZISLAND2_FD_187412 | JGI IMG/M metagenome (GOLD analysis project Ga0209367, IMG submission 187412) | Marine gutless worms symbiont microbial communities from Max Planck institute for Marine Microbiology, Germany - Olavius geniculatus... ... | reverse complement strand
CACGCCTGATAGCCAGCTTCCATTGATCAGCAGGTGGGCGGTTGTTGTCTCTTCGGAGCTGGTCTATCCACCTGCCACGTGGACGACCAGGACGACGTTTCCATGTAGGGGCTGGGAGGCGTCCCTGAGACAACCTGACGCAACTGTGGAGTGCCTTGTGAGCTGGTACTTCGTCGCCGAGCCTCGCTAGGTGTCCAAAGATGGCTGAGCGACGACAACAGATGGTGGTAGGCCTAGATAGGGGGGAGACCAGTGCGAGTGGTAATCTCTTCATTCCGCACGAACTGCTGCCATGATATACCGGTACCTAGGATGCGACGCTGGCATTTCATGTGGAATGCATCTAGTGTTTTGCTGCCTGCCACTGTGAGGGTCCAAGTTTCGGACGCGTATAGGAGCACTGACTGTACCAGGGCAAGGTAAAAGCGGAGTTTAATAGGGAGAGATAGTCGTTTATGTTTCCAAAGGTTGTCTAATGAGGACATTACTGCAGAAGCATAGCCGATACGTCTCTGTATGTCCGGACGACACTGGCCATCAGATGACTGAGAGCTTCCCAGGTATACAAAGTCGGGGGCAGCGTCTACGTGGTTTCCATTGACAGATATTGTGACAGGTTGGGGGCCGGACCCTAGGTTCTGGGTCTTGGTCTTTGGCCACGAGACTTGGAGGCCGAACTCTGACGCTGTCTCCGCGAAGCTCGAGGGGCATGTATTACACTGGCTGGATATCAATGACCGGATTCGGTTCCGGCTGTGCATTCATGTGTACAAGTGTCGACACAGCGAGGCTCCTTGATACCTGATCGATCTCTGCTAGCCAGTCGCCAGCATTAACCGCCGCGGACATCCGCGATCTACAAGCCGTGGTCAGACGCAGGGTCTGCGGATCAAAATGTCAACTTACGGAATCAAAACGTAATTTTGGAACTGTTGGTAAATCTACTTGAAACGTCCTTCCAGACATTCTTAGATGCAGCACACATTCTGTTTATTTTCAGGTGTCATCTAAAACATTTCTGCTTCTTCTTTCGCTAGCAATGCTACAGTTACAGTTAATTGATTATACAAATTACTTACTTAGAGCAGGGCATGCACGCACTGAGAGAATGTACCGTTGTGTTATAATTTAATTCGTATACAAACTCTCGATCAATAAATTACAGTAAATTAATGAAAATCGCGCTTTCCTGAAGTTCAGAGGTTGGATCGTGCCTTTTTTTGAACGTCAAAACAGCAAGACTGTCACATCGCGACAACTGCTTTCAGTTATAAGCTGTATTGTTGACGCCTGAGTGAGCTCCAGTCCCGTAGTGTTGGGTGCAGAGTAGAGCCAGGGTATATCGAAGGAATACGTGAAATACGTCAGCATTTTTTTCTGGCTGAAGTAAGACCCGCTCAATGTACTCAAGTAATAGCTGGTGACTGACGCCATCGAGGAACCTGGGAGTCAAAAACTTGGAGTATTTTTTTTCTTATCGAGTGTTTGGGAATTCCGTTTGGGAATTGGTACACAGTTTAGTCTAGCGCATAAACAGACTAGTTTGTTTGGAGAGTTTTTGTGTAATTTCGCAGATTTGCAGGTAATAAAATATAACAGAAAAAAAGAAGAAAAGAGAGATAAAAATGGCAAATGTGGGTGTTTTAAATATCGAATCGACTTTCAAATTTTAACCCCATTTCTCCACTAAATTTCTTGACCCGCAACGCCATTGGTTTCCAGGCCTGCATATTCACTGATGATCCTAGATGTGAAGAAAACTTTTTAACTTTTTTATGTTTGTCACGTTTTTTTTACATTTTTAAACGATTTTTTCAACGTTTTTTTAATTTTTTAAAATAGCGTTTATTAAATTTTTACGAATAACTTTGAGAAGCACTTTTGAAACAAGAGAAACGAAACGTAGGCCTACTTTTAGTTTACTTAGTTAGTCTGGGTGAAACTTGGACTTATGATTACAGGGTTGAAGTACAATTAAAACTGAATAAAGTTCTCTCTCTGTAGTTCCGGCTATATTGCACCTACAACATTAGACATTAGGCAAAAAAGGTTAAACAAATTAGGGTTAACGTTTTTATTCAACGTTTTAAAACTTTTTTTATATTCTTGCCACGGTTTTACGTTTTTAACGTTTTTTACATATTTTTTCTGGAACGTTTTTTTACATCTATGCTGATGATGTGGTGTGGACAGGCTGAGAAGATGAGACGTCCATCAGACGTAGGTGGTGGAGGCGTCAGTTCGTCGTGGTCTGTGGATGACTCGTGTACCTGCTCGTGCATTGGTCACTTCGTTCCCGGTCACTCCAAGGTCTTCATCATTTCTCAGAGCTCGTCTTCTAGCAAGTCCAAGTCTGCCGCCGACCGCAGCCGACACGCTCAGCAGCTGTACGCCGAGTAACATCACGATCAGCAACCAGAAGCGCTCAGACATCGCAACCTCCGCCGAGAATGGGGCTGCCATCTGGCGAATACAAGGAAGCAAGCGGCGCTGTAGGTAAAAATGTAGGCGGAGCAGAAAATTGTAATTTTTCGACAGAATTTGGACAAATAGCCGCAAATTCCGACAGAGAAGAATACGAGTGCTCAGTATTTCAATTTTGCCCTTAAATTCCCCCAAAAATTGACAGCCCAAAATTTTGCATAGAGTAAAACTGTTCCTGCCCCCGTTTCACGGTGCCACGTAAACTTGGTATAGCTGCTGCAACGGTCGCCGTGCCCAACTATAATAATATATGACCCCAGATAATAGCCATTTGGTTGAGTGAAGCCGTAATGGTACTTGTCCGTTAATTCACCCGCACCCGAATTATTCTTGTTAAGGCTAACGTTAGCACTAACCATAATCCTGACCCTAACCCCAACCCTAACCTCAACCCTATCTCTAACCTTAACCCTACCCATAAGACGATCAAGGGTTAACGTTTTTATTCAACGTTTTTAAACTACTCTAAACTATTCTAATAGTTAATTCGGGTGAGGGTGAATTAACGGACAAGTACCGCCGTAAGCATTTTGATACGTGAGGAGGCGAATATAATCTTTCTGACTTCGACGCCAACATTGTGCTGTGACGCTCCAAAGCTTTAACTTCCGCATGAACGTATGGTACGTTTACACTGACAGCAGACTGTTCCATACGGTGGACCCATAAAAGTCGAACGTTTTTTCCCCTGCTGATGTCTGTACTGTTCGCAACTATAGACACATCTTGTTGGTGCACAGACTGTAGCCGTAGAAAATCGTAGCCATTATTATAGCTGGTGATGATTAAAAATGTTCAGTAGTTAACTTTTTCAAAAGTTAACAATTAATTAATCATTCATTTCGATTAAAATTCAACAGCCGTTACTGTGCAAGAGAATGCATGTTTTATTAACTTTAGAAGTTATTCAGCAAATATCTGACACGAATAGTCTAAGACAACAATAGGTCTAGACCTATATAATGATTATTAGTAGGGCCTGAGTGTTTTATCCAATCTCATTCTGAGGAGAAAAGATTATCGCTTTTGACATGCTTGTCATTATAATGCATTCATAGTCAGAAATTGAAGGATAAATATTGCATTGGTCGTTACCGCAACAATTTCCAACCATTATTCGCGTAATTAGTCGTTAATTTTCGCAGCTTCAGCAATTTTCTATCGATCAATAAACAAAGATGACGAAAACGATGCCTAAACTGTAGTACGGACATCATGACGTTGCATGCGGCCGTCCGTACAACTGTAGAGGGTCGTAGGCGTCGATAGTAGGCCTAACTACAGGGTGGACCAAAAAAGTAACTTGTTGTACTTTTTCCATAACTTTGTTAAACATTGACCAATTTTCACAATTTTTTCATTAGTACACTCTGGAGGAAATTTGCTGCTCAATGGCATGCACACCACACATATTATGTCGCTACATTACCTTGTAAAATAAAAATATCTAAAAACATAAAATATTAACAGATGGTAATAAGGTCGAGTGGTGAATTTTTAAAGTATTGAAGTAAAATGTGAAATATAAGTTATAATAAATGTCAGAAGGTTTAGGTGTAGCTACGGAGTAAGTTTTCATGTTTTAAAAATAGTGAACAGCTTGTGGGGCTGCACAATTGAAATAAATTGTTCTGTATGCTCATGCAGTTAACTGAGCAAGATTGCAGCCATCAACCAGCATTAGTGTACATTGAAAATTAATACACAGTAAAATCGTTCAAATTATTTGAAAAAAATGTTTAATATGTCCTCCAATGTTTTTAACATTTGCTATAACTCATATTTTAACATTTAAGTTAGACACTTCAAAAATTTACCATTAGATCTTCTGTCCATCCGTAGATATTGTATGTTTCTGGATGTTTATATTTTACAAAGTAGTGTAGCGACATAATAGGTGTGGTGTGCATGTCATTGAGTAGCAAATTTCTTTCAAAGTCTACTGGTAAAAAATTGTGAAAATTGGTCAGTATTTAGCAAAGAAATGGAAAAAGTACAATAGTTTACTTTTTTGGCCCACCCTGTAGGCCTAACAACGGTTAGGCGCGTGATTGGCCAGACCTTAGTAAACAAAGTATCCGCTTGATGGAAGTCATTTTCTTAAAGTTTTCGACATGCGGTAAGCCTAGTTAACCTGCGACCCTCTGAAATCTGGCAAAGCCCTTACTCGCTCCTGCCCTGGGGGAACGGTCACGTCAATTTTGGTTTTTCTATGCTTCTTAATTTTCGAGTTGGTAACTCGTACTGGACAGGCAGACGGACAGACGGACGGACGGACGGGCGAGACGAGTAATGTGGCCTAAAGGACGGTCACATGATAATATATTACCATATGCATTGTTCTTAATTGACGCAACGTCATGTAAAAACAACTACCACACAAAAGCAAAGTATTAAAACAATGAAAATTTTAAAAAAGAACCGGATAAAACTGAGATAATAACATTATCACAATGTACTGAACAATATAGGCTAGCAGCATGTTAGCATATTGCCTGAGAGTACACATAACACTGCACACTGTTAACAACTATACTACATTACTAGTATACTAATGAAAGGTGACCACGTGAACATAAATGTTAACGTTAAAGTCTCAATGGGAACTAAACAAACTGCATGACTCTCATGCAGGAGCATATTGGGGATGCCCGACCGTTTTGCATACTCACAAACATCTCACACAGCTCCAAATGCAGCCACCTTACGCTCGGTGTTTTTGTCCATTTTTATGCGCGAAAGCAGCTACTGCTTTCAGCGCGTCTTAGCCATCGCAATTCTGTCCGTCCGTCCGTCGGTCTGTCCGTCCGTCAGACGGGTGGATCAATCAAAAACGGTGCAAGCTAGGATCACCAAATCTTCACCGTCGGGTGCCCGGAAGACTCTAGTTTTAGGAACCACAAAGTTTTTCCATAAATTCGAAAGGGGTCACCCCGAACGAGGACGCCAAATGAGAGGGGAATGGGCAAAATTTGCGATTTTTGGCCAATAAGTCGCTGTATCTCAGTAGCGGTGCAAGATAGGGCCTAGGTTTCTATTAATCATTAATAGGAAGTCGTACACTGGCTCTCGATTGGCGCCCAATTCAATGACCTTGAATGACCTTAAACGCCAAAATGGTGGTTTTATGCATTTTTTGGCGATTTCGGGATGCAACACAAGTCTATATCATTCACAAGGTGGCGCCACGCTATTATCGTTATGCAATCCAGATAGAGAATTTTGTATTTGTATATTAACTTTGCGTGAACCGGAACTGCTATAGGCTTTCGTGCGTCTCGTGAGCATTAGCTCAAATTTCTTGTCTGGTGTTATTACTACAGGTTGAGGGTGGCTGCCAGTGCCAGAAAACAAACATTTGGGACTTTCGTGGCAGTACCTTTTCTTGCACCCTTCATCATATTATACCGACAACATCGAAGAAATGAAGGGGTGTCACGAATCCAATCCAACGAAAATGTACGCCTAATCAGGTCTTTGCTCCAAAACGGGACATTAATGCTAGCCCAAAAATGTCTGCCAAGAAACCCAGTAACGCAGAAACAGGTCTATCCCATTCACAGTGGAATGTATAGTCACCTTGTTAGCAACATCTAATTAGTCACATACATGCGTATTGCCTGAGTTAGCATAATTCACCACACTGTTAACAACAAACTCTTAACAAACCGTTGTAAAACAAAAAAACAGAGTTAGTACTATTTACATAATATCTTCACACAATCGTGCCACGGCCGTACTTTTGATCACTCAGCACTTCAGACCCATGTAATTGCATTACCATCGTCGTCATGTAACTGTATGGGTCTCGGTGCATAATAAGAAAAATATAATCTCAGAAATGTGTTTTTCTGAATTTAAATCAAGCATGCAGTCCTGAGACCTCAAGACCGAAAACTGTGGTCTTCATCTCACGTTTCCTTTTTTTGGTATCTGACAAAATGTCCGTAACATCCGATTCTAGCTTTAACTTGCAGCTTACTGGCTAAACTGCTAGACGATTCTACTTCTGTGCATCGGAAAACTTGGCCTAGAATGGCTCGTTTTTCAGTTACATCAGTATTTTCAATACCATGATTTTGGTCAATAACGGTGCATTCAATTCAACCAGAAAACCAACACGGCGGCCGGACGTGGCACCAAGCGGTTCTCTGTTACTGCTACATATTGCTAACTTAAATATACAAAATACTAAGCAATTGAATATAAATATCAACCAACAGCTAACAACTAATCAATCCTTTGAATACACTCATAAGTTGAAGCAGTAGGCCTAAATAATAAGTTATGTAAATTCAACAAATACAACCTTTATCGATTACTTTGTTGTTTACGTCTCTGCTACTGCTGCGTTCTTTGGAAAAAATTGCTAAAAGTTAAAATTTGATAAATTTCCCTATTGAGCAGTCATTCTACATGTTTTATGCTATAGGACTACTGCTTTCTGCCGTAACTGTTTATAACTGTTTTTGTGCAAATAAAAACTATACAGTGATGATATAATATTCTGGTAGGCAAGGGAGGTAGGCCTAACTAACCAACTGATATCTTGTCACTTGCATCAAAAATATCCTACTCTCTACACACACTGCAAGATCAAGCACCATTCACAAGCTGCAACAAATGTGACCCCACTTCCATCTCTAGCAGCACGTAGTGGGTGTGGATTAAATAAGCATACAAAACGGCAGTGGTAACCATCTGAGACAAAAGCATTGCAAATTGTGCGTTACTTGAGCGTTAAAAATTCCTGTCTTTCCAGTTGCCATTCATCCGTAAAAAAACCTCCATCCTTATTTTTTTTATTTTATTTTTTATTTTTTATGAAGCTCTCTCAGAAATATTACGCTTTTTGTCTTTTTTGTCTGCTTTCAAAGTTTTACCATTCGCACGTACCGTCTGCTATGCTGGAGTCTTTACTCTAGTTGTCACTGGTACTAGTCAATGTCACTGTTTTTATGAGCTGTTGTGTAATATACATAGACTGCCAAAAAACTAAAAACTAAAAATATCTAACCCCATCCCTAGTCTTTTGCCAGACTGCAACTGAAAACACAGGAATTGTTAGGCCTTAGTTGCCTAGCATCATGACAAGCAGTGAACGTATAGTGAACAACAATTCAACGGAGAAAATGTTACAAACACGTAGAAAAAAAGCAACAGACATTAAAAACGGGTTAAAAAACAAAAGCACAACAAGGCAACACTCGGATCATTAAACTTCGACCAAGATGCCTGGTTTTATTTCAGAGTATTAAACTGTAACATGATTGCCAATTTAAGATCATCACAGAAAAAGCTGACATTATAGTGCTGACGTCTAGCAAAAAATAGCAAAGTATCGCCATTGAACAAATTAGTATTAGATAAAAAAAATCCATTAACAAATCACTACCAAAATCAGACCGATGATTCCTTACTCCTGTCTCCGCCACTGTAAGAAAATTCAACAAAATCTGTGCATTGGAGATAACAATATTGTACAAAAAGGTTACTAACTGCCAACAAAGTCTTGCGGGCACTGTAAGCTAGATCAGTAGAAAGACTGATATTGCATCCACAGAAATGAGTACGCAAACAAAAGAATGAGAAAAGCAAGCTGAAAATGCATCAGTAAAATAAATATGTAAATGATGTAAGTAAGCAAAGTCATAGCTGAGATTGCATCAGCACAATAAGTAACGAAATAAAGCAACTTCACTTTGTATGCGGTATATAATAACAAAATAAAATAGACCACAAAAGTGCAGCATTTGTTACGTGACTCCATTGTTATACTGCAAAACGTCGTTGTTGCAATAATTCAATTTCATACTGAATTTTGCTTTACTTCAGGTCAATAACTGAACATTTCCTTGACAGATGTAAAATACCAGAAATTTGCAGGTTTCCCAAACTGGTGGCCAACCTTTAAGTAAATCATAGACTAAAACAGTAACTAATAAAGTATAAAAACTCATTCAATTATTATAACTTTCATTTACTAATCTGTTGATGTTTCGGCAATACTAAATGTCAATGACTGTGTTTTATTGATTTGTCAAGTGAAAAACCTCCCAATCTAACTCCCCTACTTTTTCCAAGAAGAATCTTGTTTCCAGCTGTTGATGGAGTGGACGCCCTTGCACCAGTGATTGTCAGCACATCAATTGACAACACTGTTCTGCATCGCAATTGTTTCCTTGTCCATCTCCACATCGTATGGGATGACGCTGGGCTTCTTAGCTTCACTGAGCTGGTAGTAATGGAGCTGCGGTGAGATCCAGACTTTTCTCACACAGTCCAGCTGCTGCATCCGAGCCGTCCATGCTGTCAACAGGGGGAACTTGCCAGCTGGGAACACATCAAAACCAAACATGGCAATGCCCGGTAACCTCTCGAACATTGGATACAGATGAAGATCGGCCATGCCATATTCCGATCCTGTGTAACAAATATGCGTTTGACATCTGTTTAACAAACATACTTGACGTGGAACAAAAATAGTAATACAAATGCCAATGTTCATGGTGCTGCAATCATGACACTGGCATTGCAAGAGTTTACACGATTCATGCAATAAATGTAGCACATGAGTGCCGAGCCAATCAGCCCGAGCCAATAGGCCGTCCTATAGGCAGTGACTACACCACCGTTGCCATTTATTATTATTGCTAAGATAGACATCTGATATTCACTACACCATCCCACTAGCAGAAAAACAGACAAATCTGCACTTTTTCATGACAAGTAACAAATTAAATTGCAAATATTGATTTCTGAGTGTGGTATAAAATGTTCACACTAGAAAATTCTGCTGGACGCCAGTGGCATCATCAGGATTTAGTGCAAGCAGGAGGGGCCAAAGAATTAAGAAAAATTAGTTCAAGAGCAAGACACGCAAATATAAATTGAAAATATTATGAAGTTCATGCGATACAAAGCAAATAAGCTAAATAGGTCTATATATTTGCACCTATATGGAGTTGAATGTCATAGTCTGTGTGGCTCTGAAATAACGAGGATAAAATCAAACAGTTAGAAGTTGAGGGGGCACGTGCCTCAGTTTCCAAAAGCTTTATCCTGACGCCAGCGGTTGGTACTGCTTATCATAACATAAATCACAAGCAGGCTTCAGACCTGTGAGGTATGGCTGACCAGTGGTTGCTAAATGTTTCTCGAGTTCCTCCAGCTTTGACTGCAAAGTGTTGAACTGCTCAAGACGTTTCTCAGGATCATCCTCCCTCGCAACCCTCAATGCGGATGGAAATATCTGAGAAAAACAATCTATAAAATGCTTAGACATAAAACGCTGCAACATGCAAAAAACTTTGAAAAATATTTCACACTCTGTCTTTTCAAACATGCAAAATGTTCAGCTTCTTCAAGTACTGTAGCTATGTAACACATGTTTGTGACAGACAATTGGATCTACCAATTAATTAACAAGCTAATAGCTTAGGAAGAGCTGTAGCTGAGGACCACAGAAATGTATGAATGAACAAATAAATAAATTAATTAAATAACGTTTTTGTTCACAACCCAGCGACCAATGTGCATCCCCACATTATCACACAAAGAGCATCAATCTGCCGGTCGTGGTCGCTACTGCAGGTTTAGCTCGTACAACGCCTCATGGTATTTAAACACAAAACTGACAAATGCAACCAATTCAGCATGCAGATCGCAGACTGGATATAATAACAGAGATAATAGATGTCGGTAAACAATGTCATGATAGCACAGCAACTAGGGTGCTTTATGCGCTTGCAAGGGACAGTTTAAGCGTGGATCGATCGGTCTGCTGTTGGTGTAAGATAACCAAGTGGTCTGCACTGTTGCTGTGCTGCTGCTGCTGCAGTATCGCATTCAACTGGCAGATGTCTAACCAAGGGTGGCAACAGACATGCATACATACATACAGACATATTTTGGATTCTGCAACAAGATTCGTGCAACTTTAAGGAACTGTATCGGCGACAGCTCAATTAAATAATTAATTTATTTATTTTATAAAATTTAATTAAAATTACTTCATGTGCTATATTAATTAAAAATCAGTATTAAGACCCTCCTGAAAATCAATATCAAAACTCTCCTGATGAACATTATGCCCCCTTCAGTCATTCATAGCATTACATACCAAGTAGCCAAAAATGTTTTCCACAAAGGGCCGGTTTCTGGATCTTAACTGGCCAGTCAAGTTAGTGTTAACTGACAGATTTGCATAACTCACGTTTCCCATTGCACTAACCAACGATCAAAATGGCCAAAAATTTAACTGGCCAAAATTGGCCAGTTAGCTAACCGTTGATCGTAGTTATTGTATTTACTGCAACTTTTGTACCACTTTGCAAGCAGTTCATTGATGAATGTGATACTATACAATGATTTTACCATATAGCAAAGTCTTCAAAATGCTCAAGGAGACATTTACTGCTACAAATTTTACTTCTACAAAACCCACTCATGAATGGACAAAATGGCCATCTGCAATCGGTTGGCTGGCTCGTGGGCTGGCTGACGTGCGCTTGCGCTCATTAATATTCATGACGCTCACCTGCACTAGGCGGAAGTGATAAGTGTCGTGTGCATCTTTGCTAAGCAACTATAGTTTACCGCTCAGTTAGATGACAGCCAGTCAAGGTTTTGTTCAGAAACGCACACAAACTTAACTAGCAAGTTACAATTAACCGACAGTTTACTAACTGATCAATTAACTAAAAGATCCAGAAACCGGCACTAAATTACTGACTACAGTAGTACATACAATCTCATTAGATGACAGGTAGAATATACAAAAAATAGCTCTTCAAATCTCAGCCTAAACAGTAAGACTACAAATGTAGAAATCAGACAAATGCATTGATTTCTGGGTCTGTTTAACATCTGTTACAATTCAAAACAACAAACACTGAAATAGCATTCTATCAAATGCAAACAAACCTGACTGAAATTCTGTATCAGTAGACGTACAGCAGATCTTCTATAAGGACAGGAAGGCATCAGATCACGTGTTCCTGTGTTGGAGCCTGGAAAAGCCTCCTCCAGAAACTCATTACAGACAGCTGATTCATATATGACGTTGCCCTTGTGCTCAAGAATGGGTACAAGACCAAAAGGATTACGTTCAAACAGCCAGTCTGGTTTGTTCTTTAGATTCACAAGCACTGTCTCATGTCTACAGATTAATAACCACAAATTACAATGCCACTAGACACTCACAACTACGACAATAATATGTCTCCTAATAACCACATTTCTATTGTGCTGTTAGGTCATGTCTTCAAAGGCACTGGCAGCAAAATATGTACGGTAGTTTGTGTGCTAGAAAGAACAGAAATGTCTTATAACCTAGATTTAACAGTTCCTAGCAAGTTGCTGTCAGTGACTTTTATTGGCAGAGAGTTTCAGATACTGGGAATGAAACAATGGAATGCACACTTAGCAAAGTCTGTGCTGATAAACAGTTCAGGGAGTCAAGTGGTCATGCCAGTAAACAATAGTAAACTAGCAATCATTTATAATGTATTGTACCCATCTATAAAATGTACTATTACATAATTTTTTGCACTTTAAACAAATACTTGCATTATTATATAGTAACAAATTCAGTTTGCAATATGAAAAAAAATAAATCATCACGATGAGAAACAGATAATAACGATCTCTTACGGAATTTTCTTGTGTTCCAAAACCAGCTTTGTACGATGAGCAAATGGACAGAAACGCATTTTATAAATTCGCAAACAACTTGGATCAACAGGTGGCAAAGCATCACCTGTTAGCAAATGCACAAATAAAAAATTACACGTGAAAATTATGGCAGATAATCAAAAACATGGCAGATGATCAAACACGTAGCAAATAATTCACAATTCTCTGCTATAGCAAAACTTGAGCACTTAAATCTAAAAAAACAAGCCTACCAGTTTAACAAATCTAAGCAGTCCAATGTCCATAAAGGCTAACATAGTATAACCCAAATTCTATTATGTCAGCTTTCACCAAAACTTCTGTGAAAGTCATCAATGCAAAAAACATGAAAGCCATGGACACAAACCATAAAACACAGATGTCACAAACAAGTTTCAAACCACCTCGACATGTCAAAATTGTTGCCACAAAAAAGCCCACAATGTCCATGACAAATCCGTGACAAACCCATATGTGCTCTAATGAAATTTAGTCCGTGATAAGGTATGGGGAAAGTGCGTGACAAAGTCTGCAACAAAGTCTGCAAACTTTATGATTTGTGTCCACAAGTCACAAAGTTGGCATAATAAAATTTGGAATTATCTAAGCTGAGCCTGCTGGAATGTGAGTTCACAAACATACAGGATCACCATGAAGGCGTGAGAGGGAGAAGGGTACTTGACAAAATATGCAAAGCTTTTAGGAAAATTCATTTTTGTCATGATCTGTGCTTGATATAATCAAAATGCATGCCTATTTCTTAACATAATTTTTAACATAATATATTACTATGATATATTATGCAGGTTGTACGCTAGAGATGTGCAGATCCTTTAATCTTTGAGTCTGCATCAGTCCACAGATTTTGACTCAAGATCCGAATGAGTCAGCTTCCATAACAGAAATGAAATATTGGATCCGCTATCAGTCCATGTCCGCATATCATTAGTACATAAGATAGGCCATTATGCCTAAGCTTATAGCAGATTACAACTTTCCGATTACAGTGCGACAGTGTTATGCAAATCTCTTCACACATCACTTCTTTCTATTTCAAAATTTTATTAAGAAAAAAATACACTCGTCACGGAACAGGATCCATGTCAGTCTGCGTCCGCAAAAAAATCAATCTGATCTGCGTCCGCGGACTGACGCCTCCGCAGTCCGCACATCTCTCTTGCACGCCACATTCCGAATATCTGCCACGCCCACTCTAACCAAGTGATCAGAGACGATCACAGAAACAGATAAATCATTCACCTTTCCCAAGATGACGCGGAGAAACTTCGGTGTCGTAAAAAGACAGGAACTTCGCCCATCGCGATTTCGTATCAAATGCTCGCAAACGATTAGCAGATCTAAACATAACTTGCTTCAAACTCGCTTGTAACTAAAAAATGACAGCTTCCTGTTGCTTGTTTGTTTACGTTAAAATTTTACGGTCTGTGTAAATATCGAGAACGACGAACGGGAAAATAAATTGGCCTTCACCAAACTAGTTGAACCCGAAGTTACTCTAAGTAGGCCCTATTACGAAGTCTAGTGGAAATGCAACTTATTTTTGTGGCCGTAAGTGAAATTGAATGAATAGCCTAAGACGCTTTGCTATTACAGGGAGTCAGCATATAGCTAGTCTGTCTAGCATAGCCTGTCTTAGCTGTGACAAAGACGTCCGTCCGTACTCTGTAGCCTATATGGAGGCCTATCAGGGATAAATAATTAGGATTGGACCCGTAAGCTACCTAGCCGTTGTCTCGCTCGCTCGTAGGTAAATCTCGCGAGCGAGAAATTGCAAGGTTCTTAGGTTCCATCCAAAAATTTTAAGTCGTTGCTTAAAATTTTGTAAAATACGACAGGGGATTACTTTTTGTCGCACCTTGTATAGATTGAGTAGTTTTTTTCATAATTTCCTAAATGACGCATGTGATCTCCATTAGATCGCGTGGAAGTAGATTCCGTTAAATTTAAGTGTGCGATAATACCCAAGGTGGAAGTCATTGAGGACTTTGATGTCTCTCTAAACATGGCTGAACATCGGCAGTCAAAAGTTCGAAACTTCAACTGCCAAAATTTACGTTTAATGCTAGTTGTCTTTGTCTATATCTCCAGCCATTTCGACGCAATTCACTCTTCAAATGTGCGCAATAACCTGACACGCAAAAAATCACTAATAAACCCTTTATTCTTGGTTCGAAGGTTTGTTCAAGGTCACTTATCAAGGACTCATGGGACTTCCTGTAACTGATTACGACATCTTAGCTGTCAGCTTGGCAAAAAAATTCTACTTTCAGTATTCGTACATTACTTTTTTAGAAATGACAAAGAGATTTTACCATGGCTGGTATACGAAGACAGAGGTAAAGACCTAGGAAAAATTTGTATTTTTTCGACCAAGTAACCTGTCTCAGAAAACAGGGCGAGATAACGCCAAGGTTTTATTCGCTAACTAGAAATACGTTCTGTGGAACGAGGTATCTGTCCAATTGCCACGCTATATAGCCTAGCAGCTGCGTTTCAGCGCTTGACGCTCTTGTGAGCCTGCAGCCAATTTTGTCTTTGAATAAAAACGGTTGGTTGCCATGACAACAGCGGTCTTCAGGGGAGAAATTCACATGACACCATTGCACATACCGGGTCCGAAAATAGGGGGTAGGTAAAAACAGCGTGCAATTATCTTTCGCAGGAGCCCAGATATAGCCGATTTTGTCCCAAAATTCGTTGCCATGGCTACGGGGGTCGGCAGGGGAGAAATTTAAATGGCACCGTCGGATGGTAAGCTCAATATAACCATTAAAAACAATCTGTAACTTGATAACAAATAACAGAGCATACACTATATAGTAATGCACATTCAGTTTTTGTTCATTCAGTTTGTGTGTAAGCCTATTTTTTTGATGTCACCTTATTCCAGAGTTCAGATTCAGCAAGTCCCCAAAAAGTAACTTTTTGGAACGTTGTGGCAGTAGTATTGGAGGCTGGATGGTACGCCTGATGCCCAAAAAAGTATCAATGCAAATAAGAATGACTGATAAATAGCCAATGGTGAGTTAAAATCAACATTTGCAACAATTATAAAAATGTGACATACAATCAAAAACAATGTTCAGCTGCACACAACTTCAATCAAACGTATTCATAAATACATGGGCATAGTGGCGTTGATCTATGGTCAGCAATGCCGGAAAGGCATTATTGACCAAAACCGAGATGCAACAGGCGTTGAGTTCATGTGGGGAATTGGGATAGCCAAAGAAAACGTGTACTTTTTATAATTCCTGGTCACTTACCAAACAGCTGCCTATTCTACAACAATAACAGACTTTCTAATGAAATGGTCACCCTAAACAAATTCATAAAACAATATAATTCACATAACACATAATCAACAACGTCATGAGTTAAAATGGTTAATGGGGGCAAAAAGTTAGAATTGTACGACAAAAAGCTGCAAATGTCTGACAGAGTGAGTGAGTGAGTGAGTGAGTAGTTTCTTAACAGCACATCAGCACAAAATAGGCCATTCATTGCCATATGTGGTTAGAATTAGTTAAAAGCAGTTAATATATGTATTAGAAGCAAAGTTAAAATACTTGTTAAGATCAAGGCTATTAAGCTAATGTAAAAACAACATTATATACGATTGCAAAAGTTGATATCTTTAACACAAGCGATGACGTTGCGAGATGCAACATTTTCAAAAACGTCCTTGAGTGTGTCCACTCCAAAATATCTCTGACATGCTGCACTGTAACAGGTGGCAAAATTCAGAAAACAATATACTTCACATAACACAAACAACAACGTCATGAGTTAAAATGATTAATTGAGGCAAAAAGTTAGAATTGTACGACAAAAAGCTGCAAATGTCTGACAGAGGTTTTATGGATTGTCAAAATTTCAAAATTTTCGCGTTAAAACTTGCAAAATGGGACATCTCCAAACCTTAAATTTCGTGCTAGAAAAATTTTCAAACAAAAAAAGAATTTACTGGCAGGCGAGAATTTCGACAAAGGGGGCAATTTAAGGAAGGCATTTATCTTCTAACCTCCTGCCACGGATAACAACTTAGAAACTCATGTAACGCTGTTCTGCATTGCAATCGTTTCCTCATCCAGCTCAACATCACAGTCCGCATTCCCAATCTTGTACCCCGCAATGTAGTGATCATGCAGTGGCGTTGAGAGCCAGCATTTCCTGACACAGTCCTGCTTCTGCAAGGCAGACATCCATGCCATGAGACGAGGAAACTTATCAGCGGGCAGCACGTCAACACCTAGTTTCGCAACCGATGGAAATCTCTCGAAGATCGGATATAAGTGAAGATCGGCCATACCGTACTCTGCACCTGCAGCATACAAGCTTATTCATTCTCAACAAATATTAATGAACTTAACAGTGAAAACTTATTCACTGTCATGCAAATAATCAATTAATCAATACAATAAAGTAACAGCTTGAAGTAATGACAATGGAGTAACATTATAGCAATAGCAACAGCAGGAGTTCAGACATTAATAAAAATCTTTAAATAAAGCCAAGTTTATTGTAAACAATTTGCTATTGAGGTCAGTTGACTTCAGCAAAAGTTGCAGCTGATGCCGCCGACTGAATGATTAAGCATTAATTAGGCTGCCCATATGTAGTAATGGGTGACCTTGTGTTTTCGCTCTGTTTTTTCTACTTTTATTTTTATTATTCTTTATTTTCCACTTCTCCTCTGAAGCCAAAAAGTGGACCAAGAACAAACTGGGTGAAGGATGTTCTTTGTCTGCAAGGAATTATGGCCAAATTTCAGCAAGATCCATGGAGAGGTTCTGGAGGTAGAGGCATTTTATCACGGCTTGGCATATCAGCAGTCGCAGACCAAGACAATTGGACTTATGGCGCCAGGCAGCCTCTCGTTGGGCCCTGCCCCAAATTTCAAGTTTCAACAACTCTAACTACAATAGAGTCACATTTTACTTTGATTGAGACCTGCAAGGTAAGGCAGATTGCTGGTTGCTATATGTTGCTCCATTTCCTCCAATCTAGAGTGGAGAGCCTTCAGATTCTCTAGCTGTTTTCCAGCATCACTTGCAGTAGCAACTGCAGACGCCAGTGAGAACACCTGTCAACCATCCACGAAATACGTAAAAACCGTAAAGCTCTTCCTGAGTCATAATACCCACGTGGTGGTGCTGATCTCCGTTTCATTGGCCATCAGTAATACAACAGTTTATACTGCGAGACCATGGATACAGGACAAATGCATCACACGGTGTGCCTACAACCACAACCAGGAAGAGCATTTAGTGGAAGCAACTGCCGGTTCTACTACATCTATATACTGAGCTGAGATGGTAGCAATCAGTGTCGCATTACAGAAAGTTGTTGAACTCCAGGAAAGGTCTTTAGTACCCAAGGAGGCTAACATCAATCTGTATACTGACTCTAGATCTGCTATCCAAAAGCTTGCAAAGGCCACCAAAAAAAGAAATTGTGCACCACGTACTTTCACTGGTTGAGCAAATAGCAGCAGGTGGTAATGCACAAATGATGTTTCAGTGGATCCCTGGTCACTGCGACATAGAGGGAAACATGCCGGCTGATAGTATTGCGAAGGATGCTTCCACATTACCACAGTCAGCAGCACCAGTGGACTTTAGCACTGCTAAATGACTGTTAGCTAAAATGCTAACAGTCATCCGACATCACTGTGCCTGCAAATGGAATAGGATGGCCATTGGCCAAGCCAGCAGTACCCCATGCCACATATGTGAACAGAAATCAAGAAAAAGACTTTGCACCTTCACAAAGGACTCTGCTTTCACTTTTCCATACAACAGGACATACACCAGAGTTGGCATGGTACCGCAACAGAATAACGAGAAACCAAGACCAGCCTGAACCAGCCACAAGTCAGCGATGTGGTCAGGCAGAGGAGACGCTGGCACACTTAACGACTGAATGTCTGGTATTGGAAGATGCACACAGCCACCATTTCGATGAAAATAATCCCATCACTTTTCTGTTCAACGAACCCGAAGTAGCACTCAGTTACCTGAGGGACGCTGGCCTCACCGAGGTCGGTCGCATATGATCCTTGATCGAGTGCCAGAAGAAAAAACAACACCAACAACATGATGTGCCTGTTTACAACCCAGTTTCTGCTGGTACACATTGTGCCTACCCACAAAGGAATGGCCAGGCTGAGTTGACCTAGATGGCTGCTTACATACCAAGATGGTTTACCCACCTGCCGACAGTCACCCATCCAAGTAATATCTGGGCCTGGCATTGATTACCTAGAGCTGTTGATAAGATCAACAACGTTACCAACTAAGCCAAACCACCAGTGCAAAGCAGCTGCAAAATATTCTGCAACTATTCCAAACAAAAAGTGACCAGCAATCTAAAACATTCACTGAGAATGATGATGCTATCTGGTAAATACTAGAGACTAAATAACTTTGATTATGCCAGTTGACAAAATCAGCTAACTCAGAAACTAAATCTCTTCTATTCTTTCACTTCAATGGACAACAAAATGTTTTGTCATTATTATTTCCAACAATAAGAGACAATGAGAAACACCAATCCAAAATAGCTTTTTGACACATAACCTAGAAAAGTTACATTAAAGATGCCTTGAACGTGTTACATCATTTAGGACTCAGCTGTTTCCCACGTGTTAGGCAAAACACTTGGGTACTGCTGCAGTAAACTAGAAATTCTTATAGGCCAATTGCCCATTTCACAGTGTCAGAGATGATTAAATCGAACATCATTACACAAACTGAACATTTTCTGGCAGCAAAATAAAAACTATATCCGTTTTTGCTATGCTCTCTCTCTATCACAACAATGAAACAGCTAATATGTAACAAAAAAATCTTAAGAAATTTCTGCAGCAAAAAAATTAAGCTATTTTTTAACAAAAAACAAAAACTGAAACTGCTTCTGATGATAATTTTTATGACGTACAAACCTTGTCAATTTTAAACATCATCAAGCGCACAACAGCTCTTCTGTAAGGACAAGAAGGCATCAGATCAGGTGTTCCTGTGCTGGAGCCTGGAAATGCCTCCTCCAGAAACTCATTACAAATAGCTGACTCATAGATAACGCTGCCTTTGTGCTGAAGAATGGGAACAAGGCCAAAAGGATTGAGTTCATGCAGCCAATCAGGTTTGCTCGTTAGATTAATGAGCACCATCTCATACCTAAACATCAACAAAAAACACAACTGCAACCACTCAAACAATAGAATGTCATTTGAACTTAACTCATATACAGCTGACAAAACCAATAATATGACACACTGCATATAGCTGCCGCATTTTACAGTTAACGACTGCAAATTTGAAGTCTTTAAAAATACCCTGACAATAAACATATTATAGGCATATCAATGATGATGTTTCGCATAACCCAGAATCAGATATGACCAGAATCAAATGTACCTATGGCAAAAAATAGTTAGATCTGGTAAATGCCTTTTTTCCTATAACCGCAAGTTTTATCTTTTCATGTTCAATTTCATTTCACTTTCGAACTACATAGATTGGGTACCCAAGTGCAAGGTAGCTGTATATAATCAAAATCCTTGTGTGTTCAAAAATGCAATAAATTCTGAGCATAATATTCAGCAATTTGCGTAAAACATTTATATTTTCTGCAAGAAAGTAAGATTTGCAACAAACAGGTCTTACGAGATTTTCTTGTGTTCCAGAACAAGCCTTGTCCGATGTGCATACGGGCAGAAACGATTGAGATAAAGTCGAACATGACTTGGATCAACAGCCGGCATAACATCATCTGTTAACAAATGCAAACATATCAACTAATTACTGTACTTGCTGTCTTGAGCAGATCTAAGTACCGTAAGTATAAGTTATTTCTGTGTTTTATGTTTCATATTAGGGTATGTTTCATATTAGGCTTTCTGTTCTAACTTACTGTTCCATTATTACGTGTATCTATGTGTATTTTGCCTTGAAAGGCCGTCACCGAAATGACCTACACTGTGTCAGGTGAAACGTTAAACCCTAACACTCACTCACTCAATACAGTACATTCTTGCCGACTGCATTCCTTTATTATTGAACTACAAACAATATGTTTTCACTAATCAAGGCAAAAATGACGTCAGCATAGCCAACGAATAAAGAAAAGCTTGACCCTTAGGAAAGTTATTAGAAATACATGCCACTGTAAGCGTCATAAGTTAGTTCATTTGAGTTTTAAAACTAGAACCATTTGGCACTTGTAATTATTTTCACAGATCATAACAACAGGCCTAATATGCCTTCACCCGTTGAAAAGTATCAATTTATCAGACAACAGCTATTTACCTTTGGCTAAATGACGTCCCGACATTTTGAGCGTAAAAGAAAACCGAAAATTTACAAATTGCAAATCACCAATAAACGCTTGAAAACGATTAACGGATTCAGCGCACAGATTACTATTTGACTATAATAACATCCTAGTTCCCTAGTTTGTTTACATTAGCTGGGTGAGTGAAGGTGACGGTTAGTGATGGGCCAATTTGACAAATTAGATCCGACATAAAGACCGAATAATTTAGATACCAATACGATACCGATATCTTCAACTAAGTAATTTGCTTGTCTTGTTCAACCAAACCTACTGTAATGTTAGATGTTCAGTCATTTACTTTGCGTACTTAATAGTTCTTAGTAGTCCAAAACATGAAATCGCAGTGTAATATTAATATTCAACTGATATTCATGAAAGCTACACAAGTTCTCACAGATTCGTAGCAAGTTTCACATTTCACCCAGCTAGCGTGGCTGATATACAGTCATGCTACTTAAACGCCTGTTTACTGGATTTATCACTTTATGCTACTTAAAGCCACTATCATTGAAATTTATTAAGTGCATTCAGTTTAAAACATATTATGATCAACTTATTTTTGCCTACTTCGATCTGAAATGTAATACTGATTGTTTGAACGGTGTTGACACTTTACGATAAGACTCGAAAAAAGTGCCAACTGACACTGTGACTGCTGAGAAAATGTGCCATAGTCAGTGAATAAATTTAGTTATGAAGTTGTGAAAAAAGAGGGTCTGGGAGTGAAAGCCCCAGCAGGATGCAGAGGCAGAATAATTGTAGCAAAATATTGGCATGAAATTTGACAAAGTTAAACATTGTTAATGTGCAGCAACAAAAGCCAAATATTGTATTGGAAAAGCATAATAACTGCCACTGCAATGCATTGTAACGCTGACAACGTTCTCAAATTTCTACAAATTATGAGGGAAAAAATTATTAGCACCCCGTCACAACGGAGAACTAGCCTACAAATTACAACCTTGTAATTCACCAATGCTAAGCCAATAGCAATAGAACTGCAACGTGTTAATATCAACTGACCACTGACATCGATATTATACAATAAACAAAACTTGCATCAGAACATTACAAATGATAACATATGAGAAATCTAGCTGACAGAATAGACTAACCAATAGACTAACAACCTAACAAAACAGATCTGACAACGTAATCTACTTTGGTGCAAGTAGTATAATCGACCAGAGCACCAGCTAACTTCAGAGTTGAGGCCTATGTATCTTCTACTGCAAAATTTTTGAAACTAAACATCTATTTCATGCTAAAACATTCAATAAAAAATTTACCCAAATATAACTGTTTGTTCCAAACAATAACAATGACTAATTGACTATCAAGATTATAAATCTGTATGCGAAAAACCCCCAAACACATTCACACATTGGTGAAAAAAAAATTAACTAGAACTACCAAAATTAACTCATGTAACACTGTTCTGCATCACAAGTGTTTCTTCGTCCATAGCCACATCGTAGTTGGGTCGGCCAGCTCTGTGACCGATGACAAAATGATAATACAGATTCGGTGAGATCCAACATTTCCTGACACAGTCCTGTTGCTGCATGACAGACATCCATGCACTGAGCCGTGGAAATCTATCAGCTGGTAAAATGTCAATGCCAAGCCGAGACAGAGCCGGAAATCGTTCGAAGATTGGATACAAGTGAAGATCAGCCATACCATATGCTGAACCTGAAACAAAGCAGTGGTATCTTTGTAACAAATTTTCACACCAGTTAAAATTTGATGCCATCGCATATGCCATCTGGCCAATCTCGTACTAAAAGAAAATCAATCAACGAATCAATGCATACTACAGTTGGGTTGGTGCCCGCATTGTGTCCGATCAACGAAGTTACTCTACGCCGGGCCAGTTTGGTATTGTGATGCGCGACTGCCTGTGAACAGGTAAACCATCTCGGTATGTAACCAGCCGCCTAGGTCAACTCAGCCTCCCATCCCTCAGGGGTACGTAAAAAGAGCACCGGCCTATCTGGCTGGAGTTAAGGCAGGGCACGTTCTCCTGTATCAGGCGGCAGGTAACACTGTGTGATCCCATATGGCAGGTGACGTTTTGTAGCTCTGAAATGATACCACCTTTAACCTTTTAACCTTTCAGAGTTAGCTGCAAACAGCCCCATCAATTGTTTTAGCAGAGTTGGCCATGCTGTGACCTTGACTATTGACGATGAACCCCAAATCCTACTACTAAGTTTATCTTTGCTGGAAGATGCATCAGTAACAAAAGTGTGGCAAGATCCACAAAATAAGTCAAATAAATTTATGTGATTTGCTGGATGAGGCATACTCTAAGACTTCTGTGCCAATCACACAATAATGACTCAAAAAATTTCTCACCTATTACTAATACGTTTCCGATATGTGAGCACTATATTGACAGCAGTTTTGAGATCAGCCTAAATATGCAAATGAGTTGCAGTTTAGAACTGACAAAATAACAAAATCATCTTGGAAAAGGTATGTGCTCTACAAATGGCAAACTATATGTTCCTGCTATTATCTGATTATGACAGCTACAAACTCGATCTGCAGACCTCCAAAGAATGGCTCATTGGTAGCCATGAAATGCAACTCAAGTTCTTCCAGTCTTGATTGACAACTATTCAGGTATTCTAGACACTTGTCAGCATTTTCTTGTTTCCCAATACCCAGTATTGACGAAAAGATCTACCAATCACACACAAAAGTAACTGGCAAAATATTCACTTCAAACTCATTTCTCCAATACTGTGTTAACAACGTAGTCTCACCAATTCCAAGTACACGTCTGAAACAGAATTTTGTGAACAATGATGCTAAGCAAATGAAAACATCATAAAATAAATTCTGCAGTTAAAAAATAAAATATTGGTAATTGTAGTTACTAGTATGCTCTCTAGCAAAAGTATTTGATTAAATAACAAAGTTTTTGAAATAAATTTTTTCAAAGTCAATCTTCTGATGATGATACAATTCAGCTGCAATTATGTTTGCAACAATAAATGTTAACAACATGCAAACCTTGTCAATTTTAAACATCATCAAGCGTGCAGCGGCTCTTCTGTAAAGACAAGAAGGCAGAAGATCACGTGTTCCTGTATTGGAGCCTGGAAAAGCCTCCTCCAGAAACTCATTACATACAGCTGATTCATATACAACGTTGCCCTTGTGCTCGAGGATGGGGACCAGACCAAAAGGATTACGTTCAAACAGCCAATCAGGTTTGCTCTTCAGATTCACATATACCACTTCATGCCTACAGAAAATTGACAAATTATCACAGCATTCAAATATCAGCACGTGAAACAATCTAATGCCAGAAATAAAATCATCACAGCATATAAATGTATACCCAAAACCTATTTGGTTTCTCTATAATTTGCTTGAATTGTGATGCAAAATTGTTTTTAAAAAATAGTTAAATCACCGACAGTCAACAGACTCTCTCACAGCTCTGTGACCGATGCGAGCGGTGCTCATTGTTTCCAAGGCCACGAGCCGGCAGTGTGCCGCAGACATCTCGCCTGCCGTATGGGAACACACAGTATTACCTGCCACCCGATACAGGCGAACTTTCCCTGCTTTATACGTAGAAGGAGGGCCAGACCTCTGCATATTACTGTCATAACCTTTCCGGCAGCAAAGCCAGTACCAATTTGTACTGCATGGTGGACAGAGGCACATGTGTGTGAACAACTTGCCTAAGGTCCTTACCCGGCAGTGTCTCGGTGCAGAGTCAAATCTGCGATCTGAGCGACCTCAGGATTACAAGTTCGACACGTTATCGTTAGACTACCAAGCCGCACAATTCACTTGAATTAGTAGGCCTACACGGTGTACCAGTAAATTAAAAAAAATTGTTCAAGATTGAAATTTTCTCTAAGACTTGACAAAGGTATATTGATTCATACTACAACCTCATAAAAGTCTAACTAAGCCACATTTTTTACTGCAGGATCGAAACTGACATAAAGTTTCCAAAATTGGCTTCAAACAGTTACATACTGCAAACAATGCCAAAAAATACTTGAAAACACCGATAACAAAAAACCAACAAAATGACACACAGTGCACAAAATAGCACACTATTATCAAAAACTTTGAACAATTTTTAAAGCGATTTTAACTATAGCAAACTTTTATAATCAACTGTGAAATAAAAAATACAAAAAATGTGAATGCCGCAAAAGATAAATTGCAATCATTTACAAACTTTCATAATTATGGTATTTGAGCAAAATAAAAACTGCTAAACAAAATTTGCTTCATTACAAAAATGGTAGATATGTACAGCAACAAGAATATCTCACGGAATTTTCTTGTGTTCAAGAACCAGCTTCGTACGATGAACATACGGACAGTAGAGCATGCTGTAGAGTCGCATGCGATTTGGATCAACGACTGGCAAAGCATCACCTATCAACAAATGCACATACACCAGGAAACAATTTCCTGACCGAATTATGAAAGATATTTGCAGCATATACATCACTTCGACACCTAGGCTTTCGATGCACCGCTGCTTTTGTTTGCATTATTAGGTAACCAAGAAAACCGTTCAGTCTGTACAAGCCATACGTAGATATTTCCCAACAGTTTGCTTTACGAGAATGAGACTTCTATCAAATAGGCCTAATCTACCTAATCTAGCGAACACCTACCGGGTATTCAATATCATTGGGGCAGAACAATTACTGTATAACAGTATTACGAAGTCTAACTACAGTGTACATTTCAAGAGAGGATGAGACGGTGTCGCGCACTGTACGTTTTCCATGTTATTTTAAGTTCTTGATGCAAATAAATATAAATGATTTTTGGGAAGCAGCACGCGCCTCTCTCCAGACCTAACCTCTGCTGTATGCTTTCTAAAATATATCCTGTAAATTCAAACGACACGGAAAATCTACCAACCTTTTACTAAATGCCGCTGCGATATTTCGAAACTGAAACAAGACCGGAAATTCCCAAGTCGCGATTCGGTGGCCCATGACCGTAGTAGACGACTAGCGCCTTTCAACATAACAGAAACCAACATGTGGCTGCACACCCAAGGTTAACTTATATTCTGGGTGCAAGAAAACCAGCGGTACAGTTTAATGTACATACAGCAAAACATCAGCAAATAAACAACCACCGGCGACCGTCGCCATTTTTGATTCCAGACCTTAATAATGGGTGCGTTTTAAAACGTCCTCTGACGCTGACGTGATTCTGGAGCGTTCCGAACGCAACGCCACCGTCGCAGCGCTCAGATTATATTCTATTACGCTGCAAATGTCACAGCAGAGATTGTAATATTTCGTCAATAACGCATCTGCGAAAAATAAACATTTGACGTTTACTATAGGCTTTACCTTACCGGGATCCCGAATCACGGCCGTTTTTGCCAATCCCGAATCACGGAATTGGCAGTGTCCCAATTCCGGGATTTCGGGATTACAAAAATTCGTTAAAATCGCATTTTTCGAGCATTAAATGACAAAAAATATCATTTTAGAAGTCTAGTGAGGGGTGGAATTTGCAAGGAATGGATTTTACAAAAAAATGCATATGCCTGTAGCTTAAACGGACTATATGTTTGTCTAGCACAGTTCCGTAGATAGTGTAGCGACAGTATTAAGGTAAGGTAGGCAAAACTGCAGTCATTTACGTCAAGTTTCTTCTTAATGTCGTGTGCCAAAAATTCTCAAAATCGACCAATGTTTCACGAAATTATTTAAAAGATAAAAAGGGCACGTATTTTTTAGATGCTTTGTATATCATGTCAAAGTGATTGTATCTTGTTTCTGGCATTTGAAATTAAGTGTATTTTACATTTAAAACATCATAAATTAGCTGATGATGTAAGCAGTTTTAAGTTGTGTAACCTTTACTTTAAGATCGTTTCCTTGCAAAATCCATTCCTTGCAAATTCTATTCCCTGCAAAATGAGGTGACCCGACTAAATGGGCACAGTGCAAGTTCACTAATAGGCTTTGACCTAAAAATTAAAAAAAAAACAAATTTAGGCAAAATATTTATGTGAAACTATACTTTATATTTTGTTACATTTCTAGCAACAAATAACGTAATAAAAACATGTCTTGATCTTCACATGATCTGATCAATTGTTTCATCTCTAAACTTGACTTCACTGTAGTGCAAGTCTATTGAACAAGAATAGTTAACTCAGTCTCAGCAAGTGCACAGTTTAGTGCAAAAATATTTTTACTCACACAAATGCTTTCATTTAGAACAATAAAATGCATTAAATTTATAACTATATAACTACACAGTCTACATGAAACATGTAATCAAATATAAAAAAATATATATTATAACTAGAAATTCGTTCTGTGAAACGAGGTACCTGTCCCATTTCCAGAATAGCTGTCGCATTTCAGCGTTTTACACTTTTACTTCATGGTGCACGTCCGCAAGGCCAGCGTACAGTGTAACTAGTTGAACGTAGATATTTACAATTGTGGTGTCAGCGATTTGTAAGGTCACGATTAACTACACGGACGTTCAAAAATGCAAAGAAATCATATGGGATTTGTGGTATAGACTTAAAATGTAGGTCTACGTATGCAAATGTAAAATAACAGCACACGCAGTAGCTTAACAAATTTAATATAAAAAATAATGCATACGCAGGTAGCACCCTCTGGCGAACACAATTACAATGTTTGAGATTGGCATTTCATTTACCTGTCGAAGATCGTTTATTTTTTCGAAATTTCTGGCATTTTGTTACCTTTTTATACATACATTGTGTAAGTTAAATACTGTAACGAATACTAATTCAGCCGTTTTGTTAGAATGATCTGCACAAAAGCCACTTTATGTAGCAAAAAGTTAATTGTTTCTGTAAAACTTGTGGACAGTTGTAAATGACAGGCCACTGAAAATGCAGTGATCACTATTTTGGGGGTTAAAGTCTCAAATTAGAAGATAACATTATTTTTCTTTTTATGTTAATAGCCACCCCTGAAACACGTTTTTTGAGCTATCAGCCGTCACCATAAACCCACAGGTTTGTTTACGAAAACCTTCTCTTTGAAAATGCATTGTGGGGGCAAAATGGGGCAAAATAGGGAAAGAAGTTATCGGATTTTTACCCTAAACAAACTCGATCTTACTCTTCTGGCCCCGAATGACTGTGCAAAATTTCATCAAAATCGAGTCAAAATTGCGGCCGTTGGAGTGTTTACAGACAGACTGACAGAATGACAGAATGACAAGACAGACGCAAGTGATTTTATAATCTGTCCCATGCTATGCTATAGCAATGGGACAGATAAAAATAAAGTTAAAAAAATTAAAAGCGAAATTAAAATTGTAAGCATGCAATACCTCCCCTGCCGGAAATTTGCAGCTGTCTGTCAAAAAATCGCAACTTTCTGGTCGCCTTCCTTAAGGTGCGGTCACACTAGCGGCCCGAACTGCCCGTCCGGACGGCCGTTCGGACCGCTAGTGTGACCGCACCTTTAGTTTCTTAATCCACGACGTCGTTGGCCCGAGACATGGCGGCTATAGGTTCAATGAAGGTGTCAACTCACTGTTGACATAAGCCGGTGATAATCCTCCTCGTCAACGCCGAATATATCGAACATTCACGCACCACTCACAAGTCGGCAAATAGTGCTGCGCGGGTCGAGAAATGCTCGCACCCAGCGAGAGAAAATCTAACAACGGAGTTAACCTCACTTTTTAATAATACAACAAAATACAAACACACCTCACCTAGAATAGTTGCCGTAACAGTAGTACGAGTAGCACAATAGCGGTACTGAATTTATTGAAAACCCGAAATTTTTCTTCGCTTTCGGGAAAAATAAAGCTGAAATGTCATGTGAATTATGAACAAATACGACGTTAGTTTAAAGGGTGATACATCGTCCATCTCCAGTACCCGCCAAGTCAGTAATTCCAGGAAGACGGATTTGGTGCTTATGCCATGCCCATTCTGTTTGGGATGTAGGCCTACGCCAAGGCTAGAGTAATTTCGTCCAGACTTTTATTGTTGATCGCTTATCGCAATGCTGCCACCTTATGCAAGTAGGCTATGCTAGATTCGGTTCGAATTAAAAAACGAGTTGTATAGTATAGGCCCTTAAACCTCTTTGCAAATTGCAAGTCGCTATCCCAAGAGCCCCGCGGGCCGCATTTTGACGCTTTTATAGCTTTCAGAACGCATCTTGTAGTAACATCTAGTAGTCAGTGCAAATGACTGTGTATTGATCACCAGAATCTGTTAAAGTATAAATTTCCATGTTACCGGCATTGCGAAGTGTTCAGCCCATCAGCCCCGTTTGAATACGGCTTTGTTTAACTTTTTTTCCGAAAAATAACGTAATTTAGCCTAGTTTCCACTTATAGAAATAATATTACACAGAACTATGCTTACAATACTATAGATTTCGAACAGAAATGATTTAATTGAGTAATTGCGAAACGAAGGATAAGTTAGATACCCGGAAAAACAAAAATCTTGACTTCTGTAAGTGCTCAAGAAATGTTGTCGACCTTCTAGCCAGTGCTGTTGGTTGAATTTTGAGATATGCTTGGTCTAAATACAATCTGGAACATAACGGTTACAAAGTAGACAGCTATAGGCCTATAGCTATCCAGAATGCTTTGTTTGACTAGTGACATGGCATCAGAAAGAAATGTGGGCGCTACGGCATACAAATTGTTTCGTTCTTGCAGCAGCGCCGAAGTCAGACCATCCGTCCGTTTAGCACACGGCATATCGAACGTTTCTTCGCAACGAACGACATCTGTCGAATCGTTTGCGAAGCTTCAAGCCAGGTGCGCTCAGGCGAACTGCTAACAATCCACCAAGGTGGTCTAGCTGTCTCCGTCTGTCTGTATGTCTGTCTTTCCAAGATGACCTTACACACCGCGCTAAATGGGCCATAACTATACACCGCCGAGCGCTACAAGATCGCCAGGTACGAATCGGTTTATCTGACGTGCGCCGCCGCTTTGCACAAAATTGTCACCAATGGACAACAGGCACACATTGTAGAACCAGTCAAACACGCATTCAAGGAAAACACGAGTCTCCTCACTTTTTCTGAGTGGAAGCACACGATGCCGTTTGCCTCCTAATGTTTTATACGTTAACTTACATAAACTTTTGTCGTTGACTTTAGGCCTACGTTGCTTAGCCAAAATGAAAGGCAGTAAAATATAGACCTGCGGCAGCAAAGGGTAAAATGCGAATAATCATGTGGTGCAAATTCTACACTAAGGGCCTATTTACTATTTCAACTTCAGCTACTTAACTCCCACAAGGAGCTTTGCCTCTGCGCCCTGTTTGCAGCTCCCCTAGACCCCATAGACCCTTGTTATAGGCCTAAACTAATTCTACGGTGTTTTTTTCTTTCTACCATACGTATGTAACTAAAGCTACACATAATGCGCCGAATTCACTGGCAGTTTAAAAATAACTTACGTTTTCAATAACACTCCAAACCTAACCAGTGGCCGCATCAAGGGGGGGTCCAGGAGGAGCACGGCCCCCATTTGAGGCTTGGCCCCCCTTTGAGTTTTACAAACATGAAACAAAATACAGTCTGTGGATAACTAAACTGCAGTAAATAAATTAATATTGCTGAATTATAACTAAGTACAAACTTTAAGTTATCTATATGCCACAAAGTAGAATAAACAATTTACGAACTGCCTTGTCCCCCTTGGCCTCCACACTCATAAAAAGCTGGCGCCGACACGACACTGAATCTATCATTCACGTTAACTGTATTCGACGGAAACGGTCCGAGGACAGTAAATGGCAGTAACAGATCGAGTCTACTCTGGTGTGCAGAATTTTCACGTACAATTTCTTCCCAGTTACCGATGCAATTATTGCGTAATCACTGACGCAAATCTAGGTAGAGAGAAAGAACGAAAGATCTGAACATTGCGGAGTTGATTCTTCGCTGCGAGTTCAATTTGAAGCGCCGGCCCGCTAGCACTTTCTAGCTAGGCTAATTGCAAACGCTTGACGCGCGGCCGACAGCTAAGTGGAGTCGACCGAGAGCCCATTAGTGGTCAGGCAAGACTCGACCGCCCCGCACGATCCTCTTAAACTTGGCAAAGTGCATAGAGCGTATTTAGGGAGGAGATAGGTGCAGGTTTGCGTCTGCTTCCCTTCAGAAAAAAAAATTCTATGTAAAAGAGCGAAATCACTAAGAAAAGGGTCTTTTGCCAGGCCCAAACGTTGAATGTTTCTCCTATAGGTAGCTTACACCTGGTCCCCCTTTTCTCACATCTTTAAAAAGGTCATTGACAAAGTGCCACGACTGGCAGTGGTTGACCTTGCCTACCGTGATTTCAATGAACGGCTACGCCGCTACGTGTCCAAATGGCTTGCAATTCATCACAATGACTGAAAACTGAGAACAAGCGTCAACTAGAAAGCAATCATAGCTCGCAGGTACCTCCGCCAAGGCAATGCTATTCGCCAGGTGGTGTCACCATATTCGCTTTGCCAGCGGTTTCGCTTATGCCCCCTTTAACGCAATGGTAACGAAAATTTCAAAGTGATCCAGAATCCAGGATTCCTGCCGGATCATGCCCAAAATTGAACCACTGGTAGTTTATGCCATGCCCGACATACCCTCAAAATTTCAGAAAGATACGTCCATAACTTTTCGAGTTATCTTGCTTACACACAGACAGACAAACAGACAAACAAACAAAGTCCGACAAAAACATAATCCTCCTTGGCGGAGGTAATTACGAGAATCGTTCACTAGTTTCATGTTATACTTCAGTGAACGCGAATAACTTCAGTCACAGCAAATAGACAAGCCGGTAGGCGACGTGCTTGCGAACTGCAACGTAAAGCAAGGGCAGACGCGCGGCAGACAAAGTCGCAGGCGCAGACAATCAGAGACACGCTGCCTGAATTTAAGAGTCGCTATATATATAGCTTGCAGCTCACAAGCCAATAAGTAACCAAGTAAAGCCGTGTTCAAATTAAACTAAAGCGTAAGTTGCATAGCGGCAGTTTGGCTTATTTGGTAACGTTATTAACGTATCGGCAAAGTTAGTCGACGCCGGGCCCGGTTAGTACTTGTATGGGTGACAGTATCCAGACTGGTAAACCATCCCGGTATGTAACCAGCCACGCAGATCAACTCAGCCTGGCCATCCCTCCGTGGGTAGGCACAGCGAGTACCCGCGAAATCTGGGGTAAAAAGCAAACGCACACGATTACCTGTTCTGAAACCGTGGTTTGGCAGTGTAAACTGGTGTCTGGCTGAGGGCTAAGATCAGCGCCACTCTAATTGGGCCTTGCAATGTCCTATGAAAAAAACATTTCTTGCCCTAGAGAGATTTTGCTCATTAAAATGAAACTAAAAATAGTGCTGTCGAGACGTTAGGCCTATTTTTTCACGGCGTTAACGACTGACTGACCAAATCAGCAAATTGCTCTGCCCTGTGGTTGAGTAATAAATGTCGAACTGACACAAGGAAGAAACGCTGCAGTACATCCGGGACCCGTACAGGACAATGACGTCACGTACGCGTGCGCGCTTCAATACGGCTGGCCTGGGATCAGCAAACTGGACAGTAAACCAAGTCCAGACTCACCTCGATCGAACCACGTGCCATCTCTCTTTGCTCCCTTACGTATGTCACATGGAAGGCCCGGTTCCTAGTCTAATTGGGCGCAGGTGACTTTATATGGAGAACGGGCACGCTTGGGGACTGCGCTGATGACCACGGGGGGGGCCTGACCGCTCGATCTCCGAGGGGCACTTCACGACCAATGGTCATTCATCGTCGCCTTTCCTCATTTATTGGCAGCATTGTCAGCCGGCGCTCGCGTTGTAAATTGTAATCCAAGATTAGCTCGAAGCTGCCACACAATGACGGCAATGCACTGTGCAGTCCAGTTCAATCTGCCCGTTACTCTGCCAGTCTGCTGTCCGTCTGCCTTCAAGAGTCTGCTCCGCTCATCGCACTTCTGCTGAACGGCCGCCATGCGACTGGCGAGGCAATCAGGTGGACAAATAATCACGTTGCAGGCAGTGGCACCCGTACAGATAGTGTGACGGTTGCTGTTCTTCATAACGCGGTCTTTAATGCTCTAGTTGACAATCCATGTACATGGCGGGGAGTGGGTAGCCGCTGCTGGAAACGCAGAGAAGTAAATTGTGGTTGGTTTGATAATTTTCGACGTGGTTTTAGCCCCTGCAAGAAATAGTCTTATTACTGATTTTGGCTGCTATATAAAAAAAAATTACGAAGCTAAATAAATGCCACGAAGTAGTTTCTTTAATTAAGTGGGACATTGGGACTGACAAAACAGTAAAGAATGAATTAAAGTATCTTTCCACCCTACACCATGTGCACAGAACGTAGCACTCCAGACTTGAAGGAAGTATAGGAATCGTCATAATACCCAGTGCGTGAACACCCACCGACCAGATCTCGCTCCGACTCTCGCGCGACGCGAGATTTGGACAAGTGCTACGGTACTCTAGTCATTGGGCCGTTGCAATTTCGGCCGTGACAACGAAACGACGTACGACGTACGTCAGCTAGCTATAGCTCTCTCTGTTTACTTTTCAGAGCTGATTAATCAAACCGCATCGGCGTTGATTTACGCTCTGTGCAGGTTCTTAGCTTCTTACTGCTGTTCTTCCGTTCTTACAAAGTCGTGAGTCGCCACGTTTCGGTAGCATTCTTTGATCTGTGAGCTGGAATAACTTGGAACTTGTTGGAGAAGCAACATGGCGTAAGCTGTGTCTGCAAACAAATGGTTGTTTTATCATCAGAGAAAACCTATAGTGACAAAAAATCAATCAATTCATCGATCCAGGATTTTTAAAGTGGCCTAGTAATACAAGGCCTAGATCACTGAAAATAAAATAAATTAAATCCAATCCTGACCAGAAAAAAACTAGTAAAAAACTTCGAAACAGGTAAGTTTTAGTCGCTGACGGAAGGGGGACAACGACTCGGCAGACGTCGCGTCGTCTGGCAAATCGTTCCACATCCGTGCGCTGACAACCGAGAAAGCCCGGTTGGCTGGCGACGGTTGTCAACCTGACAATAAACGACGACAAAAGATAAATGTAACATGTTCTTTAAATGTCAATTAATTAAAACCAATCAGAGGCGCATATTGGTCGAAACCGTAGCCTACGTGTGTTATCCGAACTTATCTTTCAGTGTCAGCTTTTCACTCGCTGTTGCCCGGTCCAAGGTTTAACCGGAAGTTGAACTAATATTATTTATTTCATTTTCAATGCAACGCTGCTGGATTTATAGTTTCGTCATCAATTTTTGGTCTTACGTTTTCGGACCACGCGAGTGGCTCTGTTACGTTAAATTGTGCAGGATTTTCAGCATCTCTTTTTCTCCATTTTGCCAACATTATAATTTGAGACATAAGTTAAAACTTGAAAACAGAACCGTTCCTGTCTGTGTCGTGTTCACCAATTCGTCCCGGAATCTATTCTTTTCCAGCTTCACGCGGCAATTTTGTAGGTTAAACTGTTATCACGCTGGCCTATTGTGGAAGGCGACAGATAGTGTAAACACTGATCACGCACAGCGTCAATCTGTCCAGCTGTTCACGGTAACCCAAAGAACGCCTGACTTATACCGTCAGTAGTCTATTGCAGCTGTGTATCGCCCCACTGGCTATTGGCAAGTCACGATCTGTGGCCGAAATCGTACGTCGTGTGTTATTCGAACTCTTCTCTCAGCTTTTCACTCGCTGTTACTCGGTCTTAAGTCTCGCTGGCAATGATACCAATATTATAGGTCGCATTGCACGTCTTGTCCGTCCGTCCGTCCGTCTGTCCCGACTGTACGGCTCATAACTCAACAAGAAAGCTTAGCTGTCGCTAGATAAAACGTGCCACAGTACTGTTTCTGTTGCAGTACTGATCTTTAAAGTCATCCAACGTCAATAATTTTCATGTCATTTAAAAGCCAATATGCGACTATAAGTGATCAATAGCAACCTCTACAGACCATTATCTCGCCACAGTACATCTGTTAGACACAAAGAGACCGACAGACGGCAAACGGACGACAACGATGTCAGGACTCCGTATAGATAGCTGTAGCGCTTCAAAAACTAAGCAGCGAAAGAACCAAAAATAGGTACGAACGTTCCACAGTGAACGAATAATCGATATACCAATTATTAGTTTGAAATGTCACAGCTAGAGGTCAGCCTACGACAACAATGCACATTTTGCACAACTACGTCTTATGCAGTGATCCGATTTACTGTCAACGCCTGAGACCCTTGGCGTCGACGGACGCATTTCCTGTTTTCAATACGTTTATTCGTTAGTCTCAGCTAAAAACGTGGAAAATGAATACAACTATTGCACACATATAACATTAAAAATATTGGAGAATCTAAGATCCAGATTTAGTGTATTAAAGGATTTTATTGTGCTTTCCGGTACAATAAAGCATGACACTGACAAGCCCTGTGAAGCCATTTGACCAATCGCGTACGCGCTGATTTAGGTTCTTGGAAGTTGGAATAATGGCTGAGGCCTAAACTATTAGTCACAGTCACTAATGGAACGTGAGTCTACGACGCATGCAGAAAGTGCGTCTAATTGGTGCTGAATCAAGCGCGAAAAAGTCGATAACGACGCGCTGGACGCTCGTGTCCGACTACGGAAGTTTTTCAGCATTCACAGAAGCGGATTTCTCTTATATCAGTTGACTCATAAAGATTTTCTTAATGCAGGACATTTTGGGTTTGATGAAATCACTGTTTTAGACTATGCTAATCTAAACTTAAATCCGTTATTATAATGTACCTGTTATTATAATGTGTTATACGACGTGTTTTAGTCGTTTTTACTGTCTGTTCGTTTATTTGAATATTCACTGTCATCAAATAAGTTGAATGTATATGAAAAACCTGCATGGTAAAATTTTAAAAAAGCAACAGCGAAATAGGTCAAAAATACAGCACCATTTAAGCATGAAGACAAACTGAACAGATACCTAGGAGTGACAGCAGAATAACGGCACTCGTACGAGCCCGGTGATAATTGAGCAGCTGATCGTTGCAACAGTTACACATCAGCAGTCTTACGGCGACACGATAGCGCGCAGTTCGATTCGACGACGATTAATCGTATAGGCTATTATCGACAGAATATCCGTAGCCCCAATATCGATCGGAACAGCGTGCAAGCAGATATTAGCACGGCGCATAATCTTACACCGTGATATTAGCGAGCGTTCGTGACGACGAAGAAGCTATTGAACTGAAGTGCTGAGTGACGACGGATCGAACGAGTGAACATAGTGCGAGCAAGTGCGCGGCTGAAAGTCAACTCAACACCTTGCTGCTGCACTGCTTGGCCGACGACATTCCTAGCACCAGGACGCTGGGTGTGATGCAATGGTACCAATGATTTAGCCTCGCGATGGGATGCCGTGGTCACATAGGCGACAACATAACCCAACGTCAATAAGTCTTATGATATTAATTAATAATAATACGACTGACAATGTTTATGGTTCTGTCATCGTGGCACAGCCACTGCGAGAGTTCACCCGGTTCATCCGATCTGTTACTAGTTACCAAGTCGACCTAAAAACTGTAATAGCATAAAGACGGACACAAAGCGCCATGGCGGCATCACGTTGGGCTTAGCCCCAATATATTTCATATTTATTATCGAAAATCGTACAATGGGTACAGAAACAAATGAAAGAGTAAGAAAAATTAAAAAAAAACAAGCACTTAACCGACGCAGATACAATCTACGAACTGTCTGATACAGACATCATCGAATTCGGGCAAATCGAACTACCTTCACGAATACTAACAAGTTCAATTAGAACCTGAGTGACAATCATAAGCTCAGGACTAATACTGCTACGCCAAGTCTTATAAATGTGTGAAACAGATAAATTCATAAAATCAGCAATTGCGACGTTGAATCGTTGAAACGAAAAAAATCAAATTTATTTCAATTTCTGTCATTTCATTTCCATTTAAATCATTTTTAGTTTTTTTTCGTTGTTGGTTTATGTGTCAAATTTAACTAGCAGCTTTGTTGTCAGTTTTTCTGTGCTAATTGTATATCGTAACGCAATAGAATAAAGTTTGTTTTACTGATTTTTAAAACTATTTTTTCTCAATTATATAATTAATACAAATGCTCGCGTTTGCTGACATATCATTCTTACTTCTTTGCGGTCTAATTTCTTGTGTAGTTTTCTTTGATTTTCGACGGCTGTCGTGGCTGTGACAAGTTGACAGTACAAAACAAATAGGCCTAAGCCTACTAGGCCTATTTACCTTGTCAGCAGCAGCATGCCATTGGCATGCGAATAACAGACGATGTTGTTGATACGTCACTTTCTCGGACAGGTGCGTCGAACGTGATTGGTTGAACGGTGCTAATGGCTAATGTCTGCATTGTTCGTCGTGCCTTAATGTGATTCGTGTCGGGAACAACTATACAGGCTAAGTGTCGCCGTTTTATTGCTTACTGTTCTGTGATTGTTAAGACAACAGCGCCGCTTTGGGTCTACTTCGCAGAACTCAACCAATTGCCACATACCCTCAAGAAGAGGAAAGGTGCTGACTAAAAATTAAAACAAGCAAAACAATAATCCAACTAAGGAAAAGGAAGAAAAAGACGAGATGGGAAATAGGAAAAAGTTTCTTTCCTCAGTTAGTGCAATAAATTTGTGGGTGCGGCCTTTCAAAGATATTGAAAATTGTTGACAGACTGTGTAAGCCTAAATGTCATATAAGGCCTAAAAGTTGAAACAGTGTTTGCTATTGTCATTATTAATTAATTTTTATTTATTACGGCAAAGGGCGAAAAAGCACTTCAAGTTAACTTTTTCTCGTCCAGAGATTAAAGTGTATTCAGTCGTATCTCTGCACGCTTTGATTAAACTTCGATTGAGCTTCGATTGATTGATAACCTTTCTCATTTGCGTACAAACTCGCAATAAACATGTTATTTGAAACAGTTTACACACACGAAGTCACCTATGTCATTATACGGTCCAGAGAGAAACAGCCTGCAGACGGATGGCACGATGTTCACTGGAACGATTTATTGCGGAGGACGAAACTTGATTTATGTGTTTTCGCGGTCGATCGTCGATCAGTTGCAATGGGTTCTATCCCCACAAATCTGGAATCGAAATCGGGCGCAAGTTTGCTTACTTTTTTGGCTTAATTCCTCTTTTTTCGGGCTTTTTTCCCTTCCCCTCCGCTTCCATCCGCTCTCTTCTCTTCCCTTTTCCTCCCTAGGCCTACTCCCTTTTCCTATGCTTTATCCTCTTTTCCTTTGCGTGCATATTGCCCAGTAAACAATAGGAGTTTTGCTAAGAGTGCAGTTTGCTCAGTAAAAATAGTGGGAGTTTTTATCTACGTGTTTAACAAAACTCCTTCCTGTTATTTTTACTGGGCGTGAACTGCGCCCACCAGGTATATGGATGGAAGCCCCTGATCGCATGGTCGTTCTGGGCTGCTGAGTCTGAGTCCAACAAACGTCTGACGTCAGACGTCGTGGGTCGCAAACAAATAAACAAACATCGCTTCTTCTTTGTCGTCGTCTTCATCTGCACCGCATGGCCGCATCCGTGCGATCCACAGCAACCGGTGCGTGCGAAATGGCAGAACAGGAACGATAACGAAAATACGTGATGAAAACGGAAACTGAAATGATATCAACACTCAAACACATTGTGGCCGTTGACATTAATCGTCAGTCACGACGACGATACACGTCACTGCATCCAAAATAAACTGTTTGAACTGCCGTGGAATTGGAAGGCTGAATTCCCCGGCTTTCGTTTTCACCCCAATGATCCAAGACATGTTTAGTATATCACACATAGGCCTACAATTTTCAGCACAATTTTAACTGAGCTCCAACAGCCAAAACCATCTCTGTACTTATCTGCAACCGTTTTCACGCTAGACAAGCAAATAACGGTGTTTTTAAAGGGGAACGCCTTTCTTTCACGCCACGTTCGAAGGGAACCCTTTCACCCAACTGCATGAAATTTTGTCACGAAATATTAGAGCCTCTGTGCTATCATCCGGTGAAAACCAGAAGTCTCTATCTCGTAAAGGGCTTGGATCGGTACCGGAACTTGATACCAAAACAGACGGACAGACAGAATAATTTTACGGTATAGCTAATATGCACTCTCAGCACCTATATAGCTAGGTGCTGTCGGTCGTCCCCTAGCTATTTTTTCCAGAATTGTTCAAGCAGTGCCTAAATCACACTCTCGTGGCGTGTGTAGGCCTAGAGTCTTCATGGCTGACGTTGTCCGGTCAACAATCGTCGAAAACCTGCATTACTGTTCTTGCCGAGCGGGCGGTCAATGGGGCACGTCGTGTAATAGATGAGACGGTGGCGACGCCGCCGGAAGATCACTGAACTTGTGGATGCGGAACAAATTGTCAATTTGGCAGCAGCTCATAGAGCTAATATGTAAGCAAGTGCAGAGCCACAGAGAGCTGTGCAGATTCTTAAGCCTTCAAATACAAGAAACCCAGCTGTCGCTAGGATAGCCGACCGTACTGATTGTCAGTGACCTTCAAGGTCACCCAAGGTAAATTATTTCCATCTCATCTGACAGAACGTATGTCACTTCCTATAGGGATTAGGCGTAACAGTATGCCTAACCTTGGCCGTAGCTCTCACCGTTTCTCAGATATGACCATTTTTTCCGTTAAAAACGCACATTTTCCTACCTCCCTTCATTTAAACCCAATTTTGAAAATGTTTCTCTCGCACTATGTCGCTGAAATGTTGCATGCCAAGGTTTAAGACACATAGCTAATTCGTGTAAAAAAATTTTCTAAGGCCTAGGTTACCCATTAGCCGTTACATTCGATACAAACGACAGATAGACAGACGACTGACACACAACAACCGTAGCCTACCATAAGCTCGACCGTTACGTACGGTGGCTAAAAACCAGCCTTATTTTGGTGTTAAGGTCATCCAAGGTCATTGCTTTCGGTGCCAATTGCAAGCGCGTGTACGACTTTTTATTAGTGCTTAATAGTAACCTTAGCCCCATTTCGCACCGTTTATTGTAGCCGAGGGGACCCGTAGCCGACCGTACTTAAGTAACGGTCGAACGAGGCTATTAGTACGAGTTGTCGTCCGTCCGTCTGTCCGTCTGTAACTGATGTGCTGTGGCTAAGCTTTAGGTCGTATAAAACAATTACATGAAAAAATTAGCCATGACCTTAGATGACCTCGAAAGTCAGTACGCGCTATTGTGGCTAAACGGTGCTAGATAGGTCGGGGGCTTGGGTTACTATTAATCGCTAATAGAAAGTGCCATACACCCTTCAGATGAAATAAAAATCATCGATCTTGAATGACATTGAAGGTCACTGACTAGCAGTAGGCCTACGGTCGGTTATTCTAGCGACAGCTGGGCTTCTTGTTAACTGATTTATTCGCGTGACAGACAGACAGACGTACGGAATTGCGGTGGCATATTAGACTTTATTTTTACGCTAACCCTACAGCATTAGCATCCTGTCGTGCGCAACAACAGCAGCACAGCTGTGGTTCCGTCATCTGGTGACTGTCGATAGAACGCTACAAGTCAAGATAGATTGTTGCTCTAAAGTGTAAAGAAAACTTTTGAATGTAGATCGTGAAAATGTACTTTTACCGAAAAAAATTAGCTGTGTTACGACCAAATGTTTAGCGTCTTAAAAGTTGTCGATGTAAAAGAAAGCTGCACAAATTCACTCGTTAGTTCATTTGGTTTACAAGACAGCCTATAATCGCAAAAGGACACCATTGCGAAGGTAAAAAAATATGTTCCAAGTAGTGAGTTCGTTGTCTTTTTTGCAACTGCACAGTTTTACTGGTGGAGCGATAACACATTGCACTGTTTGCACACGAGTTTTTTGGCGTTTATTTGTAATTTTGAGAAAACCGACGCTGAACGTTTACAGTTTTATTACGCGCGAAAGCAGCTACTGTTTTCAGCGGTATTGACAAAAACGGCCGTGATCCCGAGATCCCGGAATTCAGGATCACGGGATTGCAATCTGTAATTGGTACGGTACGTTAGGCCGACGTTAGACGTTACAGGGTACGCAAATTAACGCTCTATCTAATGCATCCTTTGCTCCAATTTTCCTTCAAACCGGGGAAGACCACTGAAATGACCCGTCATTTTCATTTGCTGCTTTTGAACACCGGCATGCGGTCGGTTTTCCTCAGCGATAGCTGCGTAGTTTGTCTTGCATCGTCGACGTTGGGTTGTGAAAGCTTTTGTTGTGTTCTGGATTTTTTTGTTGTTGTGTTGCGACTTTTTAACGTTGCGTCGTGTTGTGGTTTTCGGGGAAAGTCTGGCTGCTGTGCGCCAAAGTACGGTCTTTTGTAAGTTACAGAGTTTGCTTCTTTTGCATCTTCGCGCGATGGATCGATTCGGCATAGCATAGAATATGCAAACGTCTGAAGTCTGGGCCCATCTGTGAAGTAGTAAAAACTTTGTTTACTTTCATGACGTCATGTGTCATCAATGAGTTATAAAAAACTGTAGAATTTCATTTTAATTATACCGTTCTTGATATATCAAGGTTCAGGTTAGTTAATGCTTTCAGTTAAACAGGGTCATGTTGAATTTGATGTAGCAAACAAGGTCCAACTGCTGTGTTTAACAGTTTATACTTCTTGCGTACAGGCTTCCGGCAATACGATTATTTATGTTATTGATAATTCACGAAAAAGCTGTTTCAAATAAGAATATGCAAGTAATTTAACGTGAAAGAGTTATGGAAAGGCCTGATTTTAACGTAGTTGACCACAGAGCCAGGGCACGGGTAAAATGCGGACTTGCGGACCTGCGGACCGACTAACGGGAAAACTGCGGACCAAACCTGCTTACCAGGTCCGCAGTTTACCCGTTGGTCGGTCCGCAGGCCCGCATTATCTATATGTCTTTCATCCCTGACGTTTGTATTATAACTGCGTTAGACGTAGCATACCTACGGAGCTTCACCTGCTATATGGGATCACACAGGTTAAAGGTGGTTATATAACTCTTTATGGGAAGCCCATCTCAGAACTATGGAGCGTCACCTGCCATATGGCATCAGTGATCTGTGCAACATCTGCAATGCTGTGGTCTTGCCATCTGTCAAGAAAGGACGTGGGAAGAACAGCCACAGCACTGACAAGAAGCTGGGTCGAGTGCAAGAACTGCAGCTGCTGGCATCATTGCCGCTGTGTGGGATACTATTGCGAAGCATTTGTTTGCGAACTCTGTTGACAATTTTTTATTGACATCTGACGTTTCACTTGTTTAACTGCTAGTTCGTTTTGAAGCTATTATGAAAAAAATATTTCTATTTTTAGGCCTATTGATCTGAAGACGATTTTCATTTTTAGGCTTTAGGTTTTAGTTTGTAGGTAATCTTGGCCTGTCTCCATCCATTTCATCACAGTTCACTCTTTGGCAACCAAAAATCGCCAAAAAACACCTATTTTTAGGGTTCCAGGTCAATCAAGGTCATCAATGTTGACAATCCTAAGAAGCTTGTTGCCAGTGCTTGTTATGTTAAGCAGCATGTCTATGCCTATCTGCAATCATTTTCATGCTAAACAAGCCAACAGCATATAAATAACCACTTTTTTAGAGGGGTACCCCTCTCTGACAGCAGCGGGCGCAGGCCTCCTTCAACCTAGAGGTCTGGACTTGGATTGCTAAGATCTGCATTCAATGCTGAAAGTTTCATATGCAGGCTTTCTTGGTCTATATCTGTATCTAGCCATTTTGGCACAATTCACTCTTGAAATGTGTATCGCAGCTCGAAATTGCAAAAAATTCAATGAAATCCCTTCATTTTGGTGGTTCAAGGTCATTCAAGGTCATCGATGTTGACATTCCTAAGAAGCTCGTCGCCAGTGCTTGTAATGATACCCAGCATATCTGTGCCTATCTGCAACCATTGTCACGCTAAACGAGCGAATAGTGCTAAAATAGCATCTTTTTAGAGGGGGTGCCTCTGTTTCTCCCTTTTGTTCGAGGGGACCCCTTTGACTCAGTGGCACAAACTTCCAGTCGCAAAATACTAGAGACATGAAGCTGTCATATGGTGAAAATCCGATGTCTCTATCTTGCCCAGTCTTCAAACGGTACCGGGTTGTGACAGACGGACGGACAGACACAATTACCATAGCTAATAAATACACACTATAGCTATGCTAGCTCTCGCGCATAAAAAAGTATTTCTATTTTTAGGCTTATTGATCTGAGGACGATTTCCATTTTAGGTTTATTGTTTAGTGACATTTTATTAGCTTATTGCATTCAGTGAGTACTGCACTGCAGCAGTAAATGCTTAGACATGGGCCTAAAACATCAGTGCTATAGTAAGATTACCTATGAACATTACGGCACATCTCTCATTAAGCGTTCGATTGTGCTGGGTCCTCATTTTAGTGGTCTGCAGTTTACCCTCTGGTCCGCACTGGTAGTCCGCGAGTTTCGGTTCGCAGTTTACCCGTTGGTCGGTCCGCAGGTCCGCACTTTACCACAGCCCACAGAGCCTCTGTATTTCAGTGTAGACGATAGCAAAATATCAAGTTAATTGAGCAGGGAATCAATAATTAAATATTAGTTGGGATTCAGAATTTTTTTTCACTTATTCATTTTGGCACTTGCTTTGTTTCAGAGTATGTCGTCGAAGGCTACAGACAGCAGTCTGATGAACGAGATTGCAGACATTACCGAATGCAGCATTTGCACGGGAGTATTCCAGGAGCCGCGTTGTCTGCCTTGCGCTCACACCTTCTGTCTCGGCTGTCTCGAAGTTTACGGCAAAGGCCAAAAGCCGTCCAGCAAAGCAACATGCCCGATGTGTCGGAAGGCGTTTACCCTGCCAGCCGGCGGTTGGAAAAACTTGCCGCGAAATTACATAATTGAGAAACTTCTGAGTACCTATCCAGGCAGGGCAGCAGCGAAGAACATCTCACAGGAGGGAACAGCTTTGTCGGTTGATTACCTCAGCAAATCAGTTGCTTTGCAGATAGATAAGTGTCTGCAGTTGGCAGGTCAGTTGAAGGGGCATTCGGCGCGCCTGTTCCGAAAGTCTGAGGATGTGAAGCAGGAGATAATACAACGTCGAGATGAGCTGAAGAGATTGGTTGACAGCAGTGCGGACGATCTGCTTCAGCAGCTGGGTCACTTGTGTGACTCCACCACTCAGAAACTAGCGGCCGACCAGACAGCCCTGGAAACCAGATGCTCAGGACTGAAACTGGTTCAGGTCAAGTTGAATGAAACTGCCGATGTTGAAGATCCGAAGAGCCATTTAGAAATGATCGCTCTGGAAATGAAGCCGTTAATGTCGGAAGTGAAGTGTGATATAGCTGATGCTGACATAACTTTTGCAGAAGCTCAACTGCCGGCATTCTTAAATGTGAATTTCATTGGTTTGGTGACATTGTCCAACAATGCACAAACAATGAGTATGTATTTGTATGACAAAAAATTATATTATGTTTTTCATTGTGTTTGCGTGTTCATATTTTGAATTTCTGTAGCCCACATTCATAGTTTTGAATTCTTTTAATGCAACTAAATGCAGTGTTTTGCTAATTTTGTAGTAAGCATGTAGTCTGCCATTTTTTAGTAAAATCACTCTGCCAAAAATGCTTACTCAGCAAATGCCTGTTTTTGTTTCGACAGTCTAGAGGAACTGTGGAAAAGTTTACCAGTTAGGCAGAAAAATGAAAGTGTTGCAGTAGTTTCCAGCAGTGATTATAAAGTTATTCTTAGCCTACTGTAATAATTATTATTACTATTACCACATGGCTTTTAAAACCTGAGTTTAAACCTTTCTACCTGTCTGTATCGGTATGCTGATAATGCTATTGGCTGTAGAAGTGCGGATACTTTAAAAGTGAGAAGCATAGCGCTGGTAGTTTGACTAGTAATTTACAGCTATTGCAACTGCTGTTATTCTTGTAACATGGCTTTAGATACTTTGGAAATAAAGATCTTAGCTCGTAGTAGTTTTACATAACAATTTCAAAGTTAATTGCTGTCTGTAATGCCCTTATTATTCCATCATGCAGCTGAACTAATTTTCTGTTAAGAGATGGGGTGATGCTGCCGGCAGGTACGTCAGCGGAAGTTTTGCCGAAGCTAGTGCAGACGCTGAATCCGAGTGCCAACGTGGATGCAGTCATCGGGCTTGGAGTGATCAGCGATGTCATTTACGTTGTCCGCAGTTGGACGACCAACGTTGAACTCTACAACACTGTCTCGCTCAAACCAATGAAACCGATTCAGGTCCTGAACCTCGACCTGCCTCACGACATGGTCGCGTGCAGCCGCCAGAAGTGCCTCTACCTCAGTGACTACGGGTCAGACATTCATCGCATTGAGGTCGCCGGCTACTGCATGCAGACCAGGTGGAATGCTGGCGATCGACCGACTGGGCTATCTCTCACCATCGGAGCGGCAAATGTGATGGTTACCTACGAATATGGCCAGAAGGTAATATCGAAAAATGAATGTGTGCATTTGTTTATATGTTAATTGCTCTTGTTGTCTGATAAATAGCTTTCTGTTAAGTTAACACTGTTGGCTGGGGAGTGGAAGTGCATCTGCCTGTAATACTTCTGCTACGGCAGCTAGCCTGATTTAGAGTGTAGTTATTCAGGAAAAATTGCAAATTTGGACTGAGATTGAACGTATTGTACTTGTGGTAGTAAATGACGGCAGATTGGTAGTACTTTTAGACTTTACTACAGTATACACTACATATGTTGCTGTTGTTGATATCTCTACCGAAACAGAAAACCTGTGTTGGTTTGTTTTCAAGAAGTTGCATCGGATTTTGATGAAATTTTAGGTTAGGTGGATAGAGCCATGTAGCAGGTGACTTGATCTTAGTGGCAATCTGGATTATGACCTGGATTGCAAGATTTTTTTAAAGGATATGTGAATGTACATATACCTGTTAGGCTTTTTGAGTTATCCAAGTAGCAGCATTGTTTATTTATTTGGACAGCAATGATGGGCTTATTGCTTACTTATAGCATTGAACTCGAAGAAGGGTCATGCTATCTTGATGCTCTTTCTTACACCTCTGATGAGTTAAAAGGTTATTTTTTTGCATATATACTGTTTGTATGTGTGCGGTATAGCTTACATCATGAACAGATTTTTGTTGACATTTTGTGGATGGGTTTGGGAAGGAAGCAATTAGATTTTTTTGCAGTAATCTGGATTCGTTTGCTAATTCTGGATCATTCGTGATTTTTGCCATTAGGACTACTTTGTATTTGCTCACCAGGTGCCAGCATCATTTGCTGCATAGGTTTGAAACTCTGATGGTTTTTCGTTGTTGTCGTTTTAGGTCCGTGAATTCACGTCACGCGGCGAGCTGCTTCGCGAAATGTCTCTGCCGACTGACATCCTGAATCCACACCAGTCCCTTCTCCTGTCATCCGCTGAACTGCTTGTGTGTCATGGTTTTGAATCTGACCCAGTTAACCGCGTCTGCCTTCTGGATATGGCTGTCACGAAAGTACTCCATGCGGTTGGCACTACAACCAGGGGCGGGGCTTCGGGTCCGACGGAATACCAGCTTATGCAACCGATCCGCATTGCTGTCAGTGAGCCACAGGGTGTCATGTACATAGCTGACTTCAAGAATGACCGGGTGCTGGTTGTGAGTTTGGCATCACTAACCGTTCTCTCCGTGCTGATGGCTGGCGGCATTCGGAGACCGTATCGCCTCTGTCTCGATGACAACGGTCTTCTGTATGTTGGCAGCTGGGAAACGGGACAAGTTCTCATCTATAACACTCTGTAAAGCAGCTGGTTGGCAGATATAATCTGTGGGGCAGGGCAAATCACTGAGCCAATTTGCATTTTGGTTTATATGTGCTAGGGTTGGGGTCGATTCTAAAGTTAGGACGAGCTTTATTTTTTTACTGTGGATCTGCCCCACATTTTCTACAGTATTTATATCTGCCCCACGTATCCACCTTGCACCAAAAGTTGTAGGTCAACTTTTGTACCATGATGTAATATGCAAAGCTCGTTGTAGATACTTTAACGTACTGCTTTTACTTTGACTAGCGTGCTGTTTTGCCAACGTTGATCTAGTGTAAACTGGGTTCTATTTCTGTATTTTCTGCAACAGTACTGTTGCCTTGTGCACTTCATGTCAGCTAAACAGTGGTGAAGGAAATGTTTTGATACTGATAGCCAGGAACAGTGATTCATATGCATGGTAATGGAAAAAGGTGGGATTAATGATGGGGTCAGGTGTCCCTGTGTGGCAGAAATCCAATAGCTGATGGTTCGGTACCTGTATTGAATGTTGGACAAGTAGTAAATGCTGGATTTGCTGAATTACAGACCCTGGACATTCTGCCCACTACAAAAATTTAGCATGATGGTGAAAACAGATAGAAGGTCAAGGTGATGGTGAAGACGAATGGGCATCGAAAAGGGACTGATGGAGAATGCAATGTCCAGTGCAGACGGCGAAACTTATTGAAAGCTAAACCTCTTGTGGGCGAAATGTTCAGGCTAGGGGCAAAATGTCTAAGGGGGGAAAGGCAAACCATTCTGTTACCAAATTGTTGGTGAATATACACCTGCAGAATTTGTTAAAGATACAGTTGCTGGTTATTATAGAATCTGCAGAAATTAATTTTATACTATTTTATGTAAAAATTAAAATTTTGTTGGAGCAACAAAATTGATAGACACTGCAAATTCTTTGTCGTGAACCTAGGGCTGCAGGAATTAGTGATCAGTTAATTGATTAATCATTAAAAACTTACCGGTAATTGGTCAAAATTGAAAATTAATGAAAATGATTGTGGACTAGGAACATCACTAATCTGCACATTTCAAGTCGATTGTGAACTACAGTAAGCAACAATTGATGCTAAGCACTTATATCACATAAGACATGTGATCAGGATTTGTATTTGTATTGACAGTTTTACTACACAGTTTGTGTCTTAGATGAATTCTGCAGTTTTTGGTCTTCTGATTAAAAAAATGCTTTTCAGAGGGTCTGGGAAGACGACTCGGGTCCACTATTTCGAAGGTCTGCTGTTCCGAAAGTCTACTGTTCCCACTAATGCTGAGCCTAATCCTAAGCCTGACCCTAACACTAACCTTAAAGGGGATGTCAGACGAACGACAAAATCGGCCGATTTTATCTGCCGACAAAATCGCCCGACAAAAATCTGTCGTGTGTCATGCAAAAATCGCCTGATTTTGTCGGACAAGATAGAGCATGTTCTATCTTCGACGATTTTGTTGGCCGACTTTTTGTATATCGAACAACAAATTTTGTTTGTGTTGCCATGGTGATTGTTTACAACGTAGGATGAATATTTATTTTAGTTATTTATTGTGTTTGTTATTATTTTCGTTCATCAGATGCAGAAAAAAAGTGATGCAAGTATTATTTTGCGATCTGCATTTGGCTGATATCATACGAAGTAGCAGACGAAAATATCAGCCGTGTGTCATGGTTCACCGATTTTGTCGGGCAACTAAACCATGCCCGCAAAAGTCGGCCGACTTTGTCGTTCATCTGACATCGCCTTAAGCCTGATCCTAACCTTAAACCTAACCTTAACCCAAATGTTAGCACCGTGGCGTGTATCTGCACAGTGGACTTTGGGAATAGAGGACCTTTGGAATAGCGGGCTAATACCGGGAAAGCACTGCCCAGGCCTTTAAGTAGTAAATACATCTGGAGTGTATGTTTGATATCTCACAACTACATTCCAGTATAACAGTGGCAATAATATAAAACGAGCAATTATTGCATATCTTGTAGATAAGTGATCATATTTGTATTGTATTAACACTGTTGCTTGTACTTTCAACTGTACCGGTAATGTAATTACTGCTTGTGTATATATCGAGATGAACTGATAATATGTTATAATATCCCCGGTTAACTAATAATTTTGTTTTGGTTTATGTTTAATCGGCAATTTTTGTCCTCTTTAATAAATGTTTTAGTTCTATGTGTTGTAGAATTTGTTTGAGTTTTGCACTTTACACCAGTTTGTTGTATACAGTAATTTTGATAATTATAAATGTGATATTAAGGTTGTAGAAGCTCAGCTGCTATATTCTCATGCAATAGAAATCAACTCCTGAACCTGTGTGCTGCTGCTCTTCCAGTTATTGGTGTGTACGTTAACTGCAAGTCTGTGAGCAACTGAGTTGTGAAGTTTTTTCAGTGCATAATTGCCGATTTTTAACGTTTGTTTTCATTAAACAAAATTTTACATTTTAAGCTCTCGTCAGAATACGTGGATTTAATCAGGGCTGTACCGAATAGCAGCTTTTACTATTTGGCCGAACAAGAATAATTTATTATGTTATTAGGCCAAATACGAATAGAATACGAATAGTTGACACAAGTTTAAACATGTTGCACAATGCCCTGGTTTCATCTTGGTGCAACCAAAAATTTCTAAATCAGTCTTTTTTCATCCATGTTACACGAATGATACTAATAGATTACTGACACTAAGAAAACATGACAGTGTTTCATAACAGACTGTTGACTAAATGGTTAAGAAAATGCCATAGAGCATTGCGGGCAGGAGTTATGCTGCTGAGAAAGCTCATATGACAGTGGCTGTTTTTGGGACTAAATTATTCATATTCTGTCAATTTATGGCACTACTGTTCGGCTGAATACCAGTACATTATTTGGCCTACTATTCGGGCTGAATCAAATACGAATAAAATATTTGGTACAGCTCTAGATTTAATGGTCTAGTCTTGTACCATGTGAAATGAACAAGAAGCATGGCTCTCCTTAGCCAACTGGCGGCCCTGGGCATCCACAGAAATTTTTCCAAGGGGGCAATGGGGTTGAAAGAATGAGACACCTCCTGAGTCGTCGATTAGGGTGAGCGATGAATACCGGTTCCTGGTATCTCCCTCCCCAGCCAACCAGGGTGGGTGTGGATGAGTGTCGAGAGCTTTTAAGCAGTGATATTCCAGTAACTGAAACTCAAACTGATACTGAAATGATTGATTTCAGTAAAACTCATACTGAAACTAATACTGAAATGATTTTTATGCGCAAAAGCAGCTACTGCTTTCAGCGCGTCTTAGCCATCGCAATTCTGTCCGTCTGTCACACGGGTGGATCAGTCAAAAACGGTGCAAGCTAGAATTACCAAATTTTCATCGTCGGCTGCCTGGAAGACTCTAGTTTCAGGAACCGTAAAGCTTTTCCATAAATTTGAAGGGGGTCACCCTGAACGATGGCGCTAAGTGAGAGGTGGTGGGCAAAATTTGCGATTTTTGGCCAATAAGTCGCTGTATCTCAGTAACGGTGCGAGATAGCACCTAGGTTACTATTAATCACTAATAGGAAGTCGTACACTGGCTCTCGATTGGTGCCGAATTTAGTGACCTTGAATGACCTTGAACGCCAAAATAGGGGGTTTTATGGATTTTTTGGCGATTTCGGGCTGCGACACAAGTCTATATCATTCACAAGGTGGCGCCATGTAACTATCGTTATGCGATCCAGATAGAGAGATTGGTATCTGTGTATTAACTTAGCGTGAACACCCAAATTTTTAGCTAAACTACTGAACCGGAACTGCTATAGGCTTTCGTGCATCTCGCTAAATTTGGCCCGATTTTGGACACCTTTCCCACTTTGAGCGAGAACATCTCCAAAAGAGATAGATATATCCAAAATCTGAAAATTTGGTGCACTAGGCCTAGGCTTACCAAACGACGGTTGAGTAAACAAGAAATTTGATCTAATGCTCATGTGACGCGCGAGAGTCTATAGCAGTTCCTGCATGTTCGCATGTTTGGTCATATGTCCATCCATTTCATCGCAATTCACTCTTCTGCAGCCGAAAATCTCAAATGAAATGACTAACCCCCTATTTTGGGGGTTCAAAATCATTCAAGGTCATCGATGTTCACAACCCTGAAAACCTCGTCGCTAGTGCTTGTTATGATAAGCAGCATGTCTGTTTCTATCTGCAACCATTTTTAGGCTGGACAAGCCAATAACGCTAAATAACGTCTTTTTAGAGGGGGTGCCTCTATTTCTCACCGTTGCTCGAGGAAAGCCCGTTCACCCAGCAGCGTCAAATTTTGTTACAGAATATTAGAGACTCTAGGCTATCATATGGTGAAAATGCGAAGGCTCTATCTCACCTTGTCTTGGATTAGTACCGGGTCGTGACAGACAAACGGACAGACAGACATACAGAATTACCATAGCTATAATACGCGCTATATCTCTCGGGCAAAAAATGACGGATCACAAATAAGTGTAAATCGGGCAACCAATGAGCGGGGCCAGCGGGTAGGCCTATAGGCGATCGAAAAATCAATCGCCTGACGGGAGTTTAGGCGTTCGATTTAGGCGATCGATTGATTAGTCGCCTCCAATGGCAAGCCCTGGGCGTGTTCATTTGTGTCGAGTGGTAGGTAACACTGCGTGATCCCATACGGCAGGTGACGCTCCATAGCTCTATAATGGGCTTTCATTAGCAGGTTAACTTATTAATAGAACGCCCTTGGTTCCGCGACGTCGAAACTAGAGAATGTGTACGAGTACCAGCTTAACGACGTCAGTTGTCCTTTGCAAGGAGGATTTATCTATGGTGTATTAGGTCGTGTTTCTGAGGTGCGTTTGACAAATACTCGTTTTATTACGATTTTTCGTAACTTATTCGTGATCGTAGTTAATGATATGACGCACGATAATGTGTATAATGTGGTTGTCGTTTTTCAGGCCCGAAATGTCGAGTGTTCTCGAGCTAGTGCGGAACAGTCCGTTCGGCGGGCCTGTATCGCATGCAAAGTGCGAGGGTCTCAAAGTCAACGATCAAAGAACTGTAGCGGCGTTAGCCGTAGCAGGCGGCTCAGGTACGATTGCTCTTTAGATTTCAAGCAACGTTCTATTTTCTGAAGAATGCACGATTTCAGATATGTTGTGTAGTCGTCAAGGTCAAACGAGTACGCGATTGGAGGCACTGCCTAAAAACCGGCTCGTCCTGTCGTGGCCCGGGTATAAGTAATTCTTAAATCTCCGTTTGAAAATAGGCTGTTTTGATTTTTTTTATGTATAACACTGGCTGCCTGTGCGGAATGGATACAGCAGATAACTCGACTGTTTAGTTCAATGGTAAAAAGAGGATCGGCGGATGTGCAGATCTGTGGATGTTGCAACAGGGTTAGGGTTAGGGTTACGAATAGGATTAGGAGAGTGTTAGCTGTTGCAACATTCGCAGGTCCGCACATCTGCATTCTACAATCTGCTTTTTACCCGTAGTTGACTGTTTATTAAACTTTTGTGCTCGTCGATTGCTCAGAATTTCTTTATTAGTTTTGTACTTATCAGTTGTGATTATTTGAAATTATTTTTATATGAGCTAGATTAAAAACCTGCATTTTTCTGTTCATATTTCTGATGCTACTCATATTATACCTAACAGTAATGGATTTTGGATGGTAGCAGCAGGGAAAGGTTGTTGCATTGTTTTATATGTCTACGATGGTGATGTTATCCTCCTCGGCGGTAATCCCGAGCGTTATTCGGGGCGGTTGTTATGTACTAAAAATGGTAACCCCGACTGAGACTTGGAGCGCAGCTATAGCAGTTTACTGCTATCTGTGCTGCGAGGTGCCGGGGTGCCAGTCATTAAAGGTCCACGGCCACGGTCAAACTCACTCGCGCAGTTTCTGTAGATTTAAATTAGACATTTAACCTCGCATATATAATATGTCGATTTGAGCTTCATAAATATATGAAATTAATGCGTGAATTCAAACGAAATGCGGCATTACGTTACGTTATGCGAAATA
>Ga0209367_1000154_pt1 | contig 52473 bp, 26 predicted proteins | sample WorMetLIZISLAND2_FD_187412 | JGI IMG/M metagenome (GOLD analysis project Ga0209367, IMG submission 187412) | Marine gutless worms symbiont microbial communities from Max Planck institute for Marine Microbiology, Germany - Olavius geniculatus... ... | reverse complement strand
GTCAAACAATGTCACAGCTTGTGTTCAAAGTGTCCGCCTTTAGCTGACACACAGCAGCGCAGGCGTTTTCGCCATTCGTCCACTGCCTCGTCGATAACGCGCTGTTTCATCGTGGATCACACTTCAACCAAGCGCTGCTTCAGATCGGTCTCATCTGTACACCTGCTCCTGAAAGTAACCCCAGATTTTATAATCGACAGGGTTCAGATCTGGGCTGTTGGGAGGCCACAGATTTGGACCGATGAACCTGGGCGTCTCGTGTACAAGCAGGGCCACTGTGTCTTGTGCTCGGTGTGCCGGCGCGCTGTCCTGCTGGAAGATGTACACTTCGCCTGTAAGCTGGTTCCCAGCCACAATGATTTCGTAAATAAGTAAATAAATATGCACCCATGTCAATAAATGTCTAGGCTAAAAAAGTGCCAAATATTATCCAATTTCGTTTATATTTGACAAAGTTATTACAGAAACAAAACAGTTCCACATTTTTATGGTTCACAATGTAGTGACAGGTTGTCCATGTCTAGATATGGCCACTTAAAATTTTTCAGAATGCGAAGTCTTTTGTCGGTCGCCAGTTGGTGTCACTGAAGATATAAATATATCTATATTAATATCATACTGCAGAGTTTGTCTTACATCGAGGCCTACTGTTAGCAGCGTACGTCGTCATTTACTTCAACTGCAAGTATATAATACGTGTAGTATTGGTACTTGGTGGACCGAGGGGGCTCAGGGGACCGAACTATTCAAGCGAGTGACTGTGTCGCTGGTACAGTAGGTGACGGCGAATGCGACGGTCGACGAACGCTGTACATCGTCGACAGACATCGCACCGTGACCAGCTCACTGTGTCATCTACCACGCCTACAGACGAGCCGCCAGACACTTCTCTACACCAGCAACGAGTCGCGAGTAGCTTTCTACTGGACATGGGGTGGTCGTCAGACCAGTGGTCAGCCTCGTGGTCAGTCTACACCTCATCGCACTGATGCCATTCAGCCATTCGTCAACTATATTCTCAAAGTTGAAGGTCAGAGCGACACATGTTCGCTTTTTTCGAACTATTTTGTGTGTAATATTTTACTATTAAACGGATAATATATTGGGGCAGGTGCTACGCACGTCGTAAGCGGGCGCGCGGGAGAGAAGTTTATTCTCTAAAACACATAGGCCCTACAAATTATACAGACAATAATCAATAACATAGGACGTCTGGCCTGCTGTGGAGGTGTGTATTGCCGTGGTACATACGCACCGATTTCTTCGTCCGATGTGTTGTCTCCTGAGGTTTAAAAACCTCGTCCGAGGAAATCGAACGGAATGTGTATGCTCGTTCTTTCCTATTTTCTCAGACGACGTTTTCTGTCAGCCACATTACGCCCATCAGAACTTCGGACGAGCAAATCGGACGCGTCGTCCGACGAGTCGTCCGTGTCGTTCGACGTTCTCGATTTCCTCGTCCGAGAAGCTCAAATAACACCTCGGACGAGGGAATCAGTGCGCGTAGCCACGGCATATAGCGGCATGTGTGATCTCATGTGTATGACGTGCGATGTGGCGCGGCGTCGTGACATTAACGACTGTTGACGTGATTTTGAATGATGTGACGCTTGCGCTGCGCTGAGCTGCGTGAGCAAACTGTCGACAATGAAATTACTCTTCCCGGCGCTGACAGCAGCAGACCACTGAGACCATGCAATCGGTATATGTCTCAGTCGGAGGAGCGCGTGCTTATCACCCGGGACACCGCGCACCTGCGTCCGACCACCGAACTTCGGTGTTCGCCCGCCTCGCCCCGCTCGCACAGAGAACTAGAATAATATGTCGGCCCAATGCCGACATACATGCGGTCGTCAGCTGCATTGCGCAATTTTAATTTTATAACTTCAACCAAAAAATTTACATACTGTAGTTAATGCTGCCATGCAGAACGTTTGCAGTAATCTTTCTTTCTACGTTTTTGCTTCAAAATATAGGATCCCATACGGAAAGGACAGACGGACGGGCAAGACCCATAATGCGGCCTGTTAGGACGGTTGCATAGACCTAGTAATAAAGACGTCCACGGTCGGCGGTGTATAGGCCTAAAACATTTGCGACGACGCTGGCTGAAAGAGGTTAAGTTTGTAAAAACAAGGTAAGTGGCGCCTAAAAAATCGACTGATCCTATAGGAACGTAACCTCCTCCTTCGTCGATTCACTTCGGCAGAGGACTAAAAGGCTAATAAAAGGTTTTTTTGATGACAAAAATGTAGGTCTAGAGAATATGCGGTAACTTCTGTATTTTGCCTGTGTGCAGTGTTGGGATGTGCTGATCTAATTGTACCGGGCTCTGCGTGGGCTGAACGAAGAGCTGATTTACTGACATTGAGGTGCAATGCCTCGCAGGAAACATGGTACCTCACTTGTAAAAGTCGGCGCTGGGTCGGTACCATGGCCAACTGTAGCACCGGTAAGACTCTAGTCTCCATCGCATCCCCCAGTAACAATTTTTGTGCTCGGAATCAGTTTTGATTTTGGCGTCACTTAATGCGCCACTTTTTACATGAGGTTACTCGTTCACTTATGCCCCGTTTGCACGATCGAGCCGCAGCACAAATTTGCAAACACTGAGCAGACATCAAGCAAACGTCCAGCAAATTTTGAGCAAATATAAAGCACACATAAAGCATATAGCATGGCAAACATCGAGCAGACATTGAGCAAACGTCGAGCAGACATCTAGCAAGCATCGATCAGTAGCTGGCTCGTGCAGCTAACATATAGCCAGCTCGTCGAGCCAGCTTGATCGTGTAAAGGGGGTATTAATTACCGGTTTAAAACGTAAAACAGCATTCGGTGTTGATTGCACATAATGCATTGTCAAAGCTACACTGTTGACTGTGAAACGCAAAATCTCGGCATTGTGCTGCATGGTTTCAGCGGCGACTGACGCGAATCAAGTCAAAGCGCTGAAAGCTGTCGGCTCATTACCACTCGGTAGGCTCATCGTTGTCACACCGAACACACGCTAAATATTATCCTGTCAGTATTGGTACGGCGTAAGAAAATCACGTGAAAAAAGAGGGAGAGATGGCTTTTTACGTGTATGCTGAATCACTGTCTGAAGTGATCGGATGGGTCACTGAGTTTTGAATGAACTTGTGTATTATTCCAGACAGTGAGTTAACATATGTATTCCAAGCTCATCGACGGTTGGCGGCGTAAGCCTAGACTGTCGTTTGTTTTGTCACGCTTGCGTGAATGTACTCGTGCACACGTAAAGTTATCAATCGCTTATACCACTGCAGACAGTGTGTTAAAGATAGCTAGAACGAGCGCGATTGTGAAACAACCTACTGAAAATTACAAAGTAGTTATCTCGCAACTCACTATCTAAAGCTGGGTACATTTTACAAGGTAGTGTAGCGACGCGTTTGAGATGTGGGGACTTATTCTGATTACTCAATTACAGCAGAGTACATAGCGGTGAAGAATTACGAAACTATGTCAACATTTGATGCTGTTATGACAACAACTTATGGGCTTACTTGTTATTGGGCGACGTCGTACAGTAGCCTATACTAAGTTGTGTGAATATGTTGGCAGGTCTAATGTTGGCAGTGATTGCTGGTATTGTGTTCGGAGTGACGTTCGGACTGGCCATGTTAATTGCAATCTTCGTCTATAAACTCAGGTCAGCCACTCAACCCAGTCATGCAACGAGCAGAAAACGTCGCCACGCCTTGTGACGATATGTCATACGGCCGTCCACTTTGTTTGCCCACTGCATTTCTATAGTGTGCTGCGGGCCAAGCCGCTGACGCTCGAACCGCCAGCCACATGTAAACACGAAGTAATTGCCAATTTCTGCAGGTTTTTGACATCCGTTAACATTATCTTTTGAGCTTTTCGACAGATATGGGCATACTGACTACTCCGTTTCCCCAAACGTTTGAGCCATTTCTGGTTTTTATATCCGACCGTACTTAAGTAACGGTCGAGCTGTTGTCATGGTTGTCGTTCGTCGCCTGGCCGTTTGTCTGTAAAGGATGTATTGTGGCTGAACTTTTGGGCGTAAGTGAAAAGTTTTCACACGAATAATTAGCCTGTGTGTTAAACTTGGGTGTGCAAAATTTCAGCCATCTATTTTAAGAACATTTTCAATTTGGGGGTTGAATGGATGGGGGTAAAAAAGATGTGCTTTTTTCAACGGAAAACTGATCATATCTCGAAAACGGTGAGAGATGGGCCTAGGTTGATATTGGCCACTGATAGGAAGTCGCATATTGGCTTTCAAATGACACGAAAATCATCGACCTTGGATGACCGTGAAGGTCAATGACAACCAGTACGGTCGGCTATCCTAGCAACAGCTGGGTTTCTTGTTGGCTTTTGCTTCGCTCGTATCGTGCCTTGCGTTTGTTGCGTCGCGTCTCGCATCCACTGCGTGTCTTTTCTGTGTCACTTGCGTACTGTGCGCAACAGCGTTGTAACTTGGAAGCGTTATAGGGTGTTTACACGATCGAGCAAACATCGAGCAGCTAGCTCGACGTTCTATGGTAATTAGCATGCTGATTAGGAGGACGGACGGGTTGTAATCGGAAGGTCCATATAACACGTGATCAGCTGTGGTCTAAGAGCCTAAGCTTAGGCCTACATTTGAGCCAGGGGCGGGGTTCCAATAGGCCTGCTTGAGCCAGCTCGATGTTTGCTCGATCGTGTAAACACCCTATTACGGTGTATCGTAGCCTAACGTGTAGGCCTACAGTATAGTACTATACAGTAACAGTAGTACGGTAAGAGTGGTGACTCTTAGAGTAATGCTCAGGTCAACCCAGCCTCCGTCACGATCAGCGGGAGGGGAAATAAGTAGTAGCTTGCGGGCTACAAGGTGAAGGCCCTGTGTAGCTGATTGAGGCGGTGGTTTGTCCGTTAGCAGCAAACCGCAGGTGCTTGCTGACATGGGCAATGGATGGTTGCATAGTGCGCGGTGGTATATCATTAGCTCATGTCCATCAGCTGCCACTTCTGAGATTGTAAAGCGCTTCTGGTCTCGAGTCTGACACTCTGATTTGTACGCCTATGATAATTGCTATAGTAAACACCGAACCTTTCTACCTTTACTAAGCCTAAGCACATGTGTATGATCAGACGCGGCTGTACAGCGAGTCAACGATCTTCAAAGCCCGTTTCAGTCTGTGCGTGTGACGGGAGCCTGTCACTACCACGTGATCATCATCACACGTCACGTGACCACGCACCTGCTCGTGATCACACTGCCGAGTACATCCGGCCGGCGGTCGACCACCAGTCGTCCAGCAGCGACATGACGCTGCGGCTCTGCGCCTGTCCCTTACACTCGCTTGACTCTTGCTCTAGCGTCAACCGACTTGATCCACATCAACACGCGGTGCCGTCAGCACAACTCTACGCGCATGCGTCGTCACCGTCGCTTCCGTTTCCACCGGCGCACCGGCACGAGGCAGCCATCTTGTCGCCTGCAGCCAGTTCAGAAGTGTCACGTGACATGCACGTTCAGCCGGATATAGTAACGTCGTCGTGACATGCGCAGAGAAAGACGGAAGTCGACATGGCGGCACAGGCGTGCAGCCGAATTTGTCATGTAGCCTCTGCGTTAGGAACTCCTTCCTCAGGATGATTTTTCAGTGTGACCACATTAACTCTCCAGCCAGTGCTGTGAAATTCACTGACCTCGACACTTTACCGTCACTGTTAACCGTGTCATGCATAGTAACAGTAGGCTTACAGTAACGAAATAGCCTATGGCATTAATAACAGCGCAGTTCATGCGGGGTGTTCCAAAAAACGGGAACCGTGCTTTAATTCTGCGATAACGTCCGCAGATGTACACCGATTTTAACAATTTTTACGCGCGATAGCAGAATGCTTCGCACGTCTTAGCCATCGTCTAGGCGTCTGTCTGCCTGTCCGTCCATCACACTCGTGATTTGTATCAAAACGGTGCAAGATAGGATCACGAAATCTTCACCATGGGCTGCCTCAAGGTGTCTGGGTTTTCGTGACAAAATTTCGTGCCCCTGGATGAGGGGGTTCCCCTCGAACGAGGGCGTCAAAGAGGGGTACCCCCTAAAAGACGTTATTTTGTCGTTATTGGCTCGTATAGTGTGAAAACGGTTGCAGATAGATACAGACTTGCTGCTTATCATAACAAGCACTGGTGGCAGGCTTTTTAAATTTGTAAACATCGATGACCTTGAACCCCCCTCCAAAAAAAGGTTTTTAGTAAATTTTTCGCAATTTTTGGATGTAGCAGACATTTCAACACTGAATTGCGACAAAATGGCTGAGGATAGACCAAAACAACCTGCGTATGAAATTTTCAGCATTAAACGTAGATTTTAGCAGTCCAAGTCGCGACCCACTAAGTTCAAGGAGGCCGGCGCAGGCGGGCGTCAAAGACGGCTCCCCCCCCTAAAAAGTGGTTATTTTATGGCAATTAACTTGTGTAGCGTGAAAACGGTTGCAGATAGGCACAGACATGCTGCTTATCATAACAAGCATTAGCGAGAAGCTTTTTATTGGTGTCAACGTCGATGACCTTAAATGACTTTTAACCCCCAAAATAGGGTTTTTGTGATTTTTTTTGCGATTTCTGGCTGCATCACACATTTCAACACTAAATTGGGACGAAATGGCTAGAGACAGACCAAGACAACCTGCATATGAAATTTTCAGCATTAAACGTAAATTTTAGTAATCCAAGTCCCGACCCCCTAGGTTCAAGGAGGCCAGCGCAGGCAGGCGTCAAACACTGCTACCTCCTAAAAAGTGGTTATTTTATCGCAATTGTCTCGTGTAGCGTAAAAACGGTTGCAGATAGGCACAGACATGCTGCTTATCACAACAAGCAATGGTGACAAGTTTTTTATTGATGTCAAGTCGATGACCTTGAATCCCTAAAATAGGGGATTTTTAATTAATTTTTGTGATTTCAGACTGCAACACACATTTTAAAAATGAATTGCGTCGAAATGGCTGGAGATGGACCTGGACATACTTCATATTACATTTTTAGCATAGAACGTACATTTTTAAAAATCTAAATTTCGATCTCTTAAATTCAAGGAGTCTTCCATACGGAGGCCTCAAATTTAAGTACTCTTTCAAGAAACATCAATTAAGTGGCAGGACCGCTGCTATCGCGTGACACGTGAGTTTTGCTCAAATTACTTGTTTCACTGTTACAACAAAAATCCATAACTAAACTAAAAATTTAGGGCAAAGTCTGCCCGCGCCCTAAGTCCAATTGGGGGGAAAAATTCAGGGGGGGGTGAAATTTCCCCAGTAGCAAAGTCACATGGCCCGAACTCAAATGCATTAACATACGAAGAATGCGCAATGTCGACTTAGGGTGGGTGAACATGCGCGCTTATAACTTCTTTGTTAGTGCACTAAAGTGCACGATTTTTTGGTTCAACTCCTGCAACTAGTGCAATGCCAGGCGACAGAATAAATACAAGATTGTGGCAAATCGAATGCAGGCCGAGCATCACTTTCTCATCTATTCCTCCAAATCCGCTATCCCATACCTTCCTCTTCGCAGCGTACAGAGACTACAGCTTTTTTTGGCAAAATACGGTCTTAAATGTCCAATCACTATTCTTGTATGCTTTAGCACTATGAAACTGAGATGATGTGCACATGATTGCGATTTGAGATTTTGAGAAAAAAATATTCAAAGTTTGAGATTTTTAAAGATTGGGATTGTGATTTGAGATCAAGAGTGTGAGATTGCAATCATTATTGCCACTGCTTTTGTCTTGAAGATAAAGTGCTACTAACATCAAAATAACTTGGAGCTTACTTTTTGTACCAATAGGTAAATGTGACTAAAATATTCACGTCACCATGTGGCACCACATCCTTACAGTTAAATGAAGCAAAACACAAAATGACACAGAAAAACACAGCAAACTTTTACGCTACTTGTCAACTGCATGCAACCTTAACATGGGATTTAACAGAAAAGGTTTTGCATCATAAGCACAGCTGCATAAAATTTCAACTTTAACTCTGTTAAATGTCTGTTACTTTCTCGTAAACACAAACAAGGACTGTAACGTTACAAGTGCACTTTCATACAATAACAATATGTTTAAAGGGGTCTGTATATTAGTTTGCAAAATCATTTAAGTAAGTAAGTAAGTAAGTAAGTAGTCTGCATTTGTAATGCGCCATATGTCAAAACAGAAGTTTGAATTGTAGGTGCGGATGGTAACAGTTAGTCGATGGCGGTGTTGCCGGGGAAAAGATGAGTCTCGAGGTGTCGATACAGGAAAACATATGCAAACTTAACAGGCACAGCAAACTAACAAAGAAAACATTCCATAACATGCTTACTATAGGTGACCGCTAAACTTTACTGCAAAGCCAATTTGACAACAAGTTTGTCACAGGACATGAACTTCAACGACCTCTTTAAAGAGATCTTCAGGGGGAAGACTGACGGAAAATAGACATATTAATACAAAATCAGAAGCAGTATGGCTCAACGAATAAACGTAGAGGAAAGGATGATGGCGTGGATGTTGTCAGTTAGCCAATATTGTAGCAGGACAGTACAAATGTGGCTGATACGTTGAGCTGGACAAACATGATCAACATATCAGTCGATGCAGAAATGGGAAGGATCAGCTAATGAAAAAACGGTAGACATAATTTGCTCTATCCTTTGGCTAGCAAATAGAGAATACACCACCAGATGACTCACAGCAACCTACTCCTATGTCACATAAACTGCTTTCCTATTACATTATACAATACTGAATAGATGTTCTGTATATGATGCAAAAATCAAACACAGTACACTACACTAGATTATGACTATAGTCATGGGCAGTCATCCCAAAAATGGCACCCACGAACTTAAACATAAGCCTTATTCTTGCCATTATCTGGTGACTGGGGCTTCACTCCATGGAGCTTGCTATGCAGAAACACACAGGGATAAAGTCGAAACTGCAGAGAAGAGGGACACGTATAACAATAGCAATTATCAGGCACAGAGAGCTGGTCCCACAGATACCCACTGCACACTATCGCTGAATCCGTACATCACTAGTCCAACGTTGCTGATTAATCAGAGGAAAAAAACGAGGTCGGAAATCAGATAAATAAAGGGTCACATAAGCACATACATAACAAACTTAACTGTGCACTGGTTCTTAGAATGCTGTTAAATGTACATGAAGTTGTACCATACAGCAATGACAGATGAATATTCTTACACTGGTTCACATCAAATGAAATATGCCAACAGTAAGCAATAATATTAACAATATGAATACAATTGCGTGAGATGTCAGAACACTGAATCAAGGCCGCAAAATTAATACAAGGCAGCAGACACTCTATGTAATAAGGCAATGATATGTATCATGAAGCACAAAACTATGGCAAAGTCAGATGTAAAACAAGTGCCAAAGTCAACTAGGCAGCATCGCTATGACACACATTGTCGGATTAGCTGCAAATGCAACGGAAATTGAGACTGGGGATCCCAAGGTTCCCCAAATCTCCAACCTATACTTAAAGCACAAGCGTCCTTGTCAAATGGCACCCCACTCTAATGCTTTATGTAGAAAAGTGCAGAATAACATATGGACTAAAGCTCTGCACAGGACATGAAATTTCGGCCCGTGCAGAGCTCTAATACAAACAGATACTAGAGTACCATCTGGTGCATTAGCTGGCATTGCTTATGCCCTCTGCGATGGCACTTAACAAAGCATGTAAAATGTTTGCCAAAGTCTTTTATTAAACACATGTTGAAAACAGACGGTTGTTACAAGCAAAATGCCAATGTTTTATTACACACTAACAACATGGCATGTAAGGCAATCATGCCACAGAATTTGAAAGGCATCGATGAAAGTTATGGTCACAGTTCACACAGTGAAAATGCCACAACCAATATAATAGCAATATGTTTAGTCATCAACGCTGGACCTAGTTATGATATGAGTCATCAGTGAGATTCTCAGTCTGAGATGACGTCACGTGGGGTTTTCCCACAGAAACTAATGGTGATGAAGCAGAGACACTGCCGTGATAACGCATGTCAACAGAGCAGCATGACGTAACAGTGAGCGGAGTCCTAAAAACACAAACAAAGAGTACAATGAATGCTTAAAGGTTAAAGGTTAAATTGCTGATAGTCAACAGACCCTTTCACAGCTCTGTGACTGATGTAAGCAGTGCTCATCTCCGTTTCCAAGGCCACAAGCCAGCAGTGTGCCGCAGATGCCTCACCTGCCGTATGGGATCACACAGTATTACCTGCCACCAATGCAGGCGAATGCGTCGCTGCTTTGTATATGGGAGGAGAGCCAGACTTCCGCATATGAAGTGCCGTAACCTCCCCGGTGGTGAAGCCAGTCCCAATTTGTACTGCTTGGTGAACAGAGGCACATGTGTGTAAACAACTTGCCCAAGGTTGTTACCTGGCAGTGCCCCGACTCGGAGTCAAACCTGCAACCTCAGGGTTACAAGTTCGGCACTGTCAAGCGAGTGCAGTCAATAATAATTACTGCAGATACACCACATGCTCATTCAACATACACAGACATATGTATACACAGACAATAACCAAACTAGCTCGTCAATAATGCAATCAGTCAATCACTTGCTTATTTGAATAAGACCACATGGGTCAATTTTCATCAGAAACAAACAACACACTAGAAACAGTAAAATTAAGCTGATAATAAGCACTGCCAAAAGAATAATAAGAAACAAATGCCAAAAGAATAATAAGAAACAAATAAATGAATGAATAAGAAACAAAATCTCACGCTGATGTGTAAGAGTGATGCTGATTGTCCATCCTGCCACAAGACTGCGATCTTGAACCTGACAGCTGCAACTCACTATCCGTATTACTTACTGACTGGTCGAGCAGGTGATTGTTATACACAGCACACAGTGTACCGTGAATCAATCCTACAATGCACAACTCACAATAAGCCACTGGCCATGACACGCATCAGATTCTTTCTACCTATGCCTCAGCTGAATCACACTTATAACTTAAAAGTTTAAGTTAGATATTAGGACAGGGTGTGTGAAGACTGTAACCAATTGCCAGAGCTACTATTACGTCTGCTCTGCTAAATATGTTCAACAATAAACTTGACCACTGCTTGCAGGTAAACTGGGGGCTTAAAATAAGCTTTTACTCAAAACATTCACAAATTGAAGCTAGAACCATTCAGAGAGCATGAAGCTTTGTTGATATGATGTTTTAATCCACGTTTAATATTATCTATGACACAGACGTAAATTCAAGCTTATCACAAGAACTGTTTGCATCATAGCACTACCACCTATCCCTGACAAAAAAAGATTTTCCGAAGTAAAAAAAAAACAACACAATAAAGAAAAAAATCATTGGATCATTACCTATAAAATGAGCATCAAAAGACTGTGCTACATAAAAGCCTAAATTTTACCAAAATTCACCCGAAACTCTTTCAGTATAACAAATAATGCGAAAATGTACATATTTGTGAAAAGCCATAATGTCGTAGCTTCGGAGGTGTAAATGGTAACAGGTCACAAAGGACACGATCAAACTTTCTTGCCTGGCAGACAAATTAATCAAATACAAGAAGGTGAGAAAAAGATAGACAGAAGGAAAAAACACTTTCTTCATTAATTAAAAAAAACTGACGTGGCAGAGCAAAATAAGGACAAGACCATGAATACAGCTCTAGACGAGAATGTGAAGCATACGTCTAGAGGCAGGCGAGGAGGAGCGGGCAACTGCAGAGCGTGGTCGATGACGTAACATTACAGACTGCTTACATCTGTCCATCTCCACTGCTGATATACACTAGACGCAACCAGACACTCAGCTGTTAGTGAGCAACAGGAATAACTCAGCAAATTACAACAGTAATTAGTTGAGTTGTGGACATTTTGACAACTGCTGCTGTCTTTCTCAGAACAATTTCCATTCACTGTTGGAGATGATCATGCAAACAATAATTCGCCCACTGTGGTCATATCTATACATCATTATTACAAACAAGTCAAGCAAACTTGTGCAGTGTAGTCTCTTCACGAAATGCAAGATACTGAAAGAAATAAAAACAACTGAGAAAAGTAAACCAGTGAAAGCTGCTGACTACGGGAAGACTTCGATCGGTAAGTCCACCAAAAGTAGCATCCTGTTACCAAACTGTTCATGATTCACATAATGGCTCGTTCAACCTCATTAGCTAGCTGTGTGGCTTGCATAGAACACATCACAAAAACCTAGACAATGTCCTAACACATCCAGTACATCAGGAACAGGCACAGATATATACATTAAAAAATTCCAGATATTCGACTAAAGGCTCACTCTGTTATGGAAAACGTCATCTTCAAAATGGCCCCGCCTGACTAGCATGCTTTGCTCGAAGTACGATGTGGCGTCGCATCACCTGATGATTCATCTACGAATAAGGTAAGCGAACATGAACGAATTGTAATTGACAAAAAATAAACGCCCAGCAATTTAATATTAATTATAACAAATCAAAGCAATAAACGAACAATATGGCAGTCATTCACCAGTGAGATCGCAATGCATGCTAGTCAGGCGGAGCCGTGTCGAAGATGTTGCGTTTGGCTGGCGGCCCTGCCCTGTGGGAACACGTGTTCACACACCTGTTTGTTGAGCTGACATTCAAGCTCAGCAACCTGACATTTTCTCTCGTTGTTAAACTCTGTCAACTGCCCACAGACCATCTTCCTATCACTGTTCAGTGCCAGATCAATGTTGTTACCAGTCAGACTGGGATGCTGCTGCTGCTGCTGGTGTGTCTCTGGTCGTTTCATGGATATGTTTTCACCATCAACTGTAGCAGCACAATATATACAGCATGGAGAGATAAAACGTACACGTGGGCATTAAAAATATGACAATCTCTACTCACATAAGATATAATCACATTGGTGCAAGCAGAAAGAAGCATAACTGCACTGATAGCATTTGAACATAACCATGCAAATTTAGTGGACAAACGAAAACCCAAAACTAACGTAGAGCTGTATGCAGGTTGTTTATATAGATCTTCAGTTCAGTCATCCTCTGCATCAACTCCGCCTTGACATCGGTCTCTATCAGTGACAATGGCAGACTCATCTGATCTACAGACCACACAGCTGGGTTCAGAAAAACCTGCGATTTTTAAAAGCCACACATGGTGGATGTTGAAGTTTTACTAGGTTTTTTTGTGTATTTTTAGACAAGCATAGTTAGATGACGTCAGATAAATATATAATGAGTAAACAATTAATGGAAGGCAGTATAACTGTGACTTTTTTGAAGAACAATAAATAGTAAATAAATTTTTAAAAAATAAATGTCACATTTTCTAAATTGCCATAATGCCATAGTTATAGAGGCGCTAATGGTCACAGACTATAGAGGACAGAGTCAAACCCTTTTGTCCATCTGAGAAATTAATCTCAAGGCATGCACTGTAATAAGCCTAAAACAATTGAATTCCAGCCTGTCGAGGGATTAAATCCAGGACTGGATGGAAACTGTTCAGGACCAGCACTCATTATGCCAATGAGTCACAAGGACAATAATGGAAATATTTTCATTTAGACTTGTTGACATTACTTAAAGCTGGTTTCTGTTTTTTTAGTTAACTGACAAGTTAGGCGACTATTAGTTTCCTTTAACTGACGATTACGGTATTGTCTTCAGGGTGGACCAAAAAAACATGCCACTTTACTTTTGTTCATATCTTTGCCAATTATTGACTACTTTTCAAAATTCTTTCACTAGCGCACTCTGCAGACAATTTGCGATAATGTGATTATTATGGATCCCACAACACCATAAATGCGTCTCTACACTACTTTGTGAAATATCAATGAAATATGCATACATAACAATAATAACAAACAAACATTTTGGTAAAATTGAAAAAAAAACACTTCAAATCAACATTGCAATGAATGGTCTGTATGATGCTAGACTGTGTGGGTATAACACAGTCTAGTGTCATACGAATCATTTATCGCAATGTTGGCCCGAAGCGTTTTTTTCATTTATGGTACCTAAATTTTTGTTATTATCGTTAGTTTTTGCTTACATTTCTATTTCACATGGTAGTGTAGAAATGCATTTACCATGTGGTGGGATCTATAATAATCACATTATCGCAAACTGTCTGCAGAGTGTGCCAGTGAAAAAATTTTGAAAATCGGTAAATAATTGGCGAAGATATAGACAAAAGTAAAGTGGCACATTTTTTATGGCCCACGGTGTAGATGGGTTTCTGAACCACATGGTAACTGACCGTCAGTTGACTGAAGAGTAAACTATCATTGCTTAGCAAAGAGCTCACAACAGCACTGATCATGTGGTAAAGCAAACAGGCTGGAGCAAGTGCATGCAGACGTCATAAATACTAGTGAGCGCACAGCATGGCGAAAGCACCAAACACTGCTTGCTGCCACCATGTTGTCATTCTGTGAATGGAGTCAAATCAAGAGTATTTAAGTGAAACGTTTCAGAGGCCCGGATGTCCAACTAAAAGCATAAGATTACTGAAGGATGGTGAACGACGATGTTTAACAGAAGTGTAAAAGAGCAAGACATGAAGTAGACAGACTGACCGGTTGTCAGATGCGTTGTATCACTACAGCTGCTACTGTTGCTAATGACGAATGTGTCATTAGCATTGTCATCATCATCATCATCAGATGACTTGCTTCTATCATCCAACTGAACAGAGACATACACAGATACACAGACAGACAGAGACAAACATAAAAGTTAAAAGGTTAAAGGTGGTGTTATAGCTCTTAAAGGAAGCCCATTTCAGAGCTGCAAATCGTCAACTGCCATAAGGGATCACACAGTGTTACCTGCCACCCGACTCAGGTGAATGCACCCTGCCTTAACCCCAGCCAGATAGGCCAGTACTCAATTTACCTACCCTGGAGGGATGGAAGGCTGAGTTGACCTAGGAGGCTGGTTACATACCAAAATGGTTTACCTGCACACATACAGTCACCCATCCAAGTACTAACCTCAGCAACCTGGCCCAGCGTAGAGTAACTTCGTTGATCGAATGAAATGCATTACTGCTGCGCCATGCCGCTAACCCATTAAGGACATATAAACAAACAAAAAAACACGTAGACAAACACACACCGAGACACATCTGAAGACATGTCCAGAGATACATGTAGGTACAAATCCAGTATGTGCTACAGCGCTGTTTATGTGAGTCAGACTCATGCCAGAAGCACTTCACAGGCTCAAAAGTGGGAGCTGCTTGGCATGAGCTAATGATACCACAGCACACTATGAGGTCAGCAACCAGTTAGATCTGCGATGCTGCCAGCAGACATACCACTGCACCAATTAGCCACGCTAGGCCTTCACACTGTAGCCCATCAGCTACTACTCATTTTCTATCCTGCTGAGGGTAGAAGGCTGAGTTAACTTAGCCATGCAGTGGGTTAGCAAATTAGTCAAGGCTGTTTGCAGATGACCCACAGTTAGCCACCCAGCACTATAACCACGAAACCACTAGCACCTACAGGAGACAAGTATCTACAATCTGACAAATCTGATGAACATAATGACCGCGTTCTTTTTCAAAAAGTCAGATCAAGCTACATCGATATAGAGCTAAACAAATTTGTTAGAAGAGATCAGTAAAAAATGCTTTGTTTTCATTGGATTTCTGTTATCATTTTCCGCAGACATTGCAGCCATGATCCTAGCATTCAAATCAGAAAAAAATACTAGAAATTTGGGGCAAAGCCCAACGTAAGTCCATCCGGTGCTCTAAGTCCAATTTGGGGAAATTTTAGGGGAGAGGGTAAAATTCCCCCACTAGCAAAGTCACATGACCCGAAGTTAAATGCATTAGCATGTGCAGAACACGCAAAAAGTTCAACAAATTTTTTGGCCCAACAGGAGAGAGGTGCTATGAAAATTTTTGATATCTCAATCCGTTGCAGAGATATTACCAGTCAAACTGTAAAATTGTCGGAAATCGCGCGTAGTGCTGACTTTTGGTGGGTCAGAATGAGACAACAGAACTTTTATGGTAGTGGACCGAATTTCACATTTTTTGTTCAACAGGAGATTGGCTGTAGTTGATCACTTGCTATTCCACTTTTTGACAGCTCGCTTCGTTTTAGAGACATTCGCGGTCAAAATCAAGTTGTTTGAAATTGAAACTAATTTTGAACGACTTTTGCCCTCCCAGATTTTAAGGAAGTGGTGTCCCCCAAAATTTCTGTTGGGGTTATCACCCCCACATAGCGGCACGTCACGTGGCAAATTTCATTAGGGTACACCCCTTAGTCCGAAAATCTTGAAGCACATACGCTGAATTTTAAACCAATTTTTGACCCCCTCTTTGAAAAAAAATTGTAAGGGAGACCAAAGTAAGGGGTGTGCAGTAAGACTTGGTCATTTTCTACCATGCGTAAAAATTTGGGGGTGCAGCACCCCCTTGGGGCCGAAATATGTCTTCCGAAAAAGTCGATTTGGGTGGGTATGATTTCACCACTTAATCTCCATGATTAGTGGACCAAAGTTCACCAAACTTTGTTCGCCCAACGTGGGAGGAATTGCGGTACAAAATGTACTTGTCTGATTTTGAATATCTTCATCCGTTCTGGAGATATTCACCACCAAACTTTAAATTTGTCTGAAGTTAGGCCAAATTTTTCATGTTTTTGGCCCCTAAAATTTCTTTGGGGTGGGCCTCCCAAAATTTTAGACCGGCATTATAAAGATCGGTCTAGGACTGATCACCATGCAAATTTCACGCTGATCGGCTGACATATTTCAAAGATCTCGCGTTAAACAAAAAAATTGTAGCAAAACATAAACAACCTAGAAACTTGGGGCAAAGCCCAACATGAGTTCGCCTGGCGCCCTAAGTCCGACTAAGGGGAAATTTCAAGGGGGGAGGTGAAATTCCCCCGCTAATTTCCCCGCTAGCAAAGTCACATGGCCCAAAGTCAAATGCATTAGCATGCACAGAACGTGCACTGTCAACTTAGGGTAGATTGAAATGAGACAACAGAACTTTTTTGCTAGTGGACCGAATTTCACAAATTTTTTTTTGTTTAACAGGGGATTGCTATTCCATTTTTGAGAGCTTGCTTCATTTTAGAGACATTCTCGGTCAAAGTCGTAAGTTGTCTGAAATTGAACCTAATTTTGAACGATTTTTGCCCTCCCAAATTTTAAGGGGGAAATGCCCCCCAAAAGTTGTATCGAGGTTGTCACCCCCATGTAGCGACACATCATGTGGCAAAGTTTCGTTAGGCCACACCCCCTAGCTCCGAAGATCTTGAGGCTTATACACTGAATTTTAAGCCAATTTTTGACCCCCTTTGAAAAAAATTGTAAATGGAACCCCCATCCCTTGTGGGGGTGCGATAGTAAGACTTTGTCATTTTCTGGTGCGTGTAAAAATTTGGGGGCTCAGCACCCTTTAGGGGCCAAAATATGGTCTTCCAAAAAAGGCGCTTTAGGTGGGTACGATTTCACATTGAGATCTCCAAGATTACTGGACCAAAGTTCACCAGACTTGTTTCGCCTAATGTGGAGTTGCGGTAGATAAAATATTTGTCCAATTTCAAATATCTTCATCCATTCCAGAGATATTCACCGCCAAACTTCAAAGTTGTCTGAAATCGGGCCAAATTTTGCATGTTTTTAGCCTCTGAAATTCGTGTTGAAAAAAATAAATAAAAAACATCTGCAGTAAAACATAAGCCCACTCCGCAAGCTATCGCTTCAGGGCAGACTAACGAGGTTTCATATGTGTGCAATGAAGCTTATTAGAAATCTCTCCACAAAGTGAGATTTTTGTCATACACCTCTGATGAAATCTGAACCTGATTTGGAAGCAGAGTGTTTTGCTCAAAGCTGATTTAGATTGAATATAAGCAGCTCAGATTGTTCGGATGTTTGAAAAAGAACGCAACCAATGGGAACACTGCAGAAACCTTGCAATCATCATCATGATAAGAATGAGTTTCTCCCGGTGACTGACTGTGGCAGTGACATGTCGGCAGTACTGACAGTTGTGTCAGTACGTGAGTGAGCATCTCACGCAGCTCGTAGTTCTCAACAACCAGTTGCTTGTGTTTGTCTTCATGAGCCGAGATCACGCTGCAATATATCTCCTCCTCCATGCTGTCAGCAACAACACAAACAAGTTGCATTCTCCAGCTCATCACATATGTACCAACTATCAAGCATACATGTATATCAACAGGTCACTGACACAAAAGTAACATAAAGAGAGAACTTGTAAGGCATAACCATCATGCCCAGCATGCTCAACAACTGAGCAAGTTATTTGCAGCTGCTCAAACTGATAAACACAAATGGTCTGCCTTGGCTGCATCTGCTAACAATGAAAAGTTTTGTTGCTGTAACTTACCACCTAGACAGAATTTGACACCTGGGACTAATTTGCAATCCTTCTAGGTGTACTACAGTTAATTAGTGCTAAGGAAATAACTCAATATTAACTCAGCAAATATCTACAAACAAATAAGTGAGTTTAAACAGAATAAAAAAAATAAATAAATAGATACTCTAAAAACAATAAAAATAAACAATAAACTGACTTGTTGTTTGACACTTTCCAACGACCACGTTTGCCATCAGCTCTCACTAGCAAGTCAGACATCTCCAAACCACCTGACGAGCATAGAATAACTATCACTTACAGGCTTAGTTAATAGTTTAATTTAGTGTAATATTTTGTGTAATTCAATCAACAAACCAAATGCACAGACAAACTCTCATGCATCCCACAAAAATAGAATAATTAATGGAATTTCATAAAACTGATTTACAGCAAAAAAACTAATTATTACATAGCAAGAGTCTCCACCCAACAACCAACCAACTTCACTCACCAATGTTCAGTCAGTATCATTGTCCAACGCTGGACCTAGAATCTGACAAAAACCAACAATTGTGCATTTTTCTGCAGCAAAAAAGCCGATCCCATGGTAAATTGCATATTCTGTGATGTAGTGTGGCAATTCACACGCTATGTGAAACACTCTGGGCCATGGTTACCGGTAGCAAGCTTAGCATCAGCTTTGCTGCTGGCGAGCACCTCGTGCAGTCTCTGCTTTAATCTCGCCAGCTCCAGCTCCTTCTTTCGTATGGAGTGTTTGTACTGAGCATCTCTGTGCTGCATGACGACCAACAGCCGACGCACCTGACCCAACCATCACACATATGATATCTGCCACCTAGCCAGTACAATCAATCAGATAATGGCTCCTTGGCTAACTTTCCTTAAAGTCTATCCAAAAATTCCTGGATCTAGATAAAGATCCAGAAATCCTAGACACAAATTCCGAACCAAAATCTAAACGCTTGGTCCTTAGGTCACTCTCCGCCCCGTGATGAAGTTTCATCGAAATTGTTGTGGAAACACATTGCAAAGTGTCAGTTTATGCCAGACACCCTATCTCCTGATGAAAAAAATGCTTTTTAAAAATGCAGAATCAGAAGTGTCTGGATTGCTAACAAAATCTAACTAGTTCTCTTGCGCCATGATCTGTTCCATAACAGAGAAACAAACAAAGAGACAGACCGGGGACCCTATCAGAAACCTACATCTTCTGCAGAGATAATGACAGTCTAGTGAATGCCACATTTAAACTAAAAAAATGTACACGGTGAAAGCCCCACAGTTTATGAAGTAGTCATGTGGGTGTGGGTAGTTGTGCTCTGTGCTATTTCTGCCTTGACTTTCAGTACCCAGTACTTGCTGGGAACTTTCTGCGTATGGCTGATGGGGCCACACGGCAGCTTAAGCCTACATGACAGCACTGGTTGCCTTGCTCCATAGTGAAACTTAGAACGGGAAAAAATGCCACACACAGCCAACATTTCAGCTGTAATTTTTCTCCAGTAATAAATTTCAAAACAGGTAAATGGTGCTTAGTTCATGAAGCCGCCTACGGTCGTACATCGGGCACGGCAAGCTGATGATTCCAGCTGACATCATTCATTGCCAAAATGCACACGACTAACGACTTTAAACTTGCTTTTAACATCTGAATTTCATTTCTCCCACCCAGACTCATTTTAGTGACTCTTGCAGTGCCCTACTGGACAGCAAACTAGTTGTTATTGTGACTTTAACTGGTGCTAAACGTACACAGAAATTGTTGAGTCGGAAAAAATGTGTAACAAAAAAGACCTCATCTTTCTCAGTTTTCAGTTTGCCAATCAGTGTCTTGTTATTGTGACTGAGTTGTTTCTCATGCAGTTGGGCCTGCATCAGATCTCGTTCCCGCTGCTGTAGCTCACTGCTCAGTCTATTTCTGTCCTGCTGGATGTGTTCTAAGTTGGACTCTGCACGGTATTTACTGCACACAATGAACAACACACCCACTTCAGCCTCAAACAACACAAATACTGGACATGGGCTGCAGTACTAAACTGATGCAAAAAATGGCCACAGCATCACACCATCATGGTTTTTTTTGTGCAAACAATACTTCTGGCAGCATTGTATGACAACAACTTGGCACTTGTACAGCTTTCCATTTCCAAAAATCAGTGATCCTAAAACTGTACTACTGAACTAGTTTCTTAGTACTACGAACATAATAAAACACTATATAATTATATGCAAGCACTCTATATGCATTATATTCACACAGCAGTACGGCATACTGGTTAGTTGCTACCAGTAATGAGCCAAGAGTAGAGTGTAACACCCATGTGTGGCATCGTCTAATGTTCACACAAATGCATGACTTTGATGCAAAGTCAGTCTGAGTGGCTATGTTCTATGCTATTTGATCAACATAAAACTAGAACAGTGACACCTCAATCCTGCCCAATGTGGCATGCTAGGATAAGAGATGCAGGTCAGGGAAAGGTCTGAATGGGTACGATGTACATGTAATCATACTACTCGAAAACCAGGTCCCTGTTCAAATAACCAACTGGTCCTTTAGCGAAAATGGCCAAATGTCAGAAAAGCACTACAGTGACTGCTAAGGTAATGTAGACAGTATGTGCCACCTTTCCTGAAGCTCATCTCGAGACCTGATGCAGCGGCGAAAGCGCTGAAGGAGAGAGTAGGCAGCATTCACAAGCGAAGTTATCACATGACGTGAATCGACAGCAGCAGAATGTGTACAGATGCTTGACAAACCAATGGACTGAAACTCCTGGCAATATTTATGTATGATATATAAAATATACATATAACATGGTAATAACAAGCATTGTTGCTAAATAAAAAATACACATTTAGCGCTTTGCTAGTTCTGGAACAAACTATTTGATTTTGCTCAACAAATCTAATTTTAAACAATTTCTCCAAGCTAGACCAAAGTTAAATATAAAAATCCCCATTCATGCGACAGTCAAAGAAGCACAGATATGCTGTCCAGCAGAAAAAAACAAATACAAGCAAACAGTATGCTACGTAAAGAATATTAACAGTGGCACATTAAATTGCTCAGCGCTAGCTTGCAGCACTGTTGGCAACAAGAAATTTAACAACCAAAAAATGACAGCACTGTCGCTAGCAAAGAAAGTGCTTTCGAAAGCGCTGAGTAACTGAATGCTCCCCAGATGTCTGCTGGTATGTTGTAACACAATAAATACAAACCTAACTCTTATATCTAACTAATACAGGGGCTGTTTGAACAATGTGAAGACCTGGTTTAAATAGGACAAGCAGTCATCGACGGTGTCATCAGTACAGAATGGTATATCAACTGTCAACTGATCCAAGTATGACAATGGAGATGTGCTGGCTGGTACAGTCATACTTGTGTAGAAACTATAAACACAACAACACATGACAAGTGTACATTGCAAGCACTGTAAACTAACAGCACATGACTTGGTATGCCGTACTTGCTGTGTGCAAAAGTTTTTGGTTTACATACAATAATGGTTGACTGTCTGTGTTAGTGTATGTAGTTTTGTGGTGCGTTTCTTTCTTTCTTTTTCTTTTCCAACAATGCACATATTCTCTTGCGAGTAATGTCGTGCGTTCATCGTAACATAAACATAATAAAGTCACACCTTCAATGACGACCTTTTGTTTGACACTTGGCAAATAATACACTTTAATGAATTTACATTTATCCATTCAAAGAGCCTTCACACGTTCGAAAATCGAACAAAATGTTGTTTACTTCAAAAAATAAACAGTGCTGAATCATACCTCAGCATCTACAACTTGGGGCTGCGCAATCAAAAAGTATCGACTATCAAAAATCAATCTTGCCAAAAATTGGTTAAAACCAGAAAATGCTGTATTTTGTAGAATTAAATGTAAATGCACCGTGTTCGTAAAAACAAATTAAAATAGGTTTTAATTTAGTGATTTTATTAAAAGTGTTTATTTCGATTGCACGATGCGATACGAATACGAATATCGAAACGATACCGCATGTCCATGTCAATACTTATTACTTACATATTGGAACCCATCTCTAGTCCACAGCGTATTTTAATTTCTAGTCTAGTCCACTTTTCGTTAGTAACCGTTTAGTCCGAAAGTAGCATTTCCGTTTGTGAAAAATATATCTTTCTTAGTTTGTGGCTTTTTTCTGTTATTTAAGTTATATAGTATTACGCTGGAGCACCTAGCCTAGATATAAGCTGCATTCGTAGCCTAGTACTAGGCTGGTAGGCTGTCTGCCTGCTAATCTGTGCTGCCTGACTGATGAATACAAAGATGCCTGCCATGGTTGCATTATTCATGTGTTGGCAGTTCTTGAAAACCTAGGGGGGTACTTTTTATGCACAGGCTGCAAGTAACGCACATTGTCTGAGAGACAGTATAGAAATATCAGTGTCGGATTTGCTATTGACTTATCTAGCGTTTTTTGGTGCTGCATTTTTGTTGTCAATGTGGTGCAATGAATTAGATTTATTTCTGTTTTCTTTTTACAGTTTGTCTCATTAAAATATGTTGATTGTGGTTCATTTTTCTCACCTTATGTATTTAGATTTAAATTCTGAGCTGATACAGTTTGAGAGACAGTATAGAAATATCAGTGTTGGATTTGCTATTGACTTATCAGTCACTTGTCAGTGTGGCCTGCACTGACCCAATAGCCTCAGAATGATCCATTTGTCAGTTCAGATCTACACTGACAATAACATTTATGGTATAAAGTTTCCATCTGAAATGTCACTATGCATGTACTATGTCATGAGTACATCTCAGAAAGAAACCACGCATGTCAATTTATTTTGTGTATGTCTAAAATACCAGCCTCTTTTCCTGTCATAAACAGCTGAATTAACCATCTTCAACGACGTACACAACGATGTAAACAATGTAGAATATTTATAGCGACCACCAGAAAAACAATCTCATGTCAACATTACATCATCACCGAAAAATCGTAGAGACTGAGACGATATCTGAGACGCACATTTCTAAGACCGACACGTTGAGAATTTAGCCAAAGACAAGACTGAAATGATGCATTTTGAATCAGCGTCAAGACCTTGACTGAAAATTTGTAACCCTCGAGACCTGGTAGTCCTGGTTAATCCATCAGGTTTGTTTGTTTTGAAACATAAGGCAAATACTGAGTGCAGAGCTTTTTTGTGTACAGAGCCAAGTGATGCAGCCAGCAGGATGATGGGAGCACAAGGTGCCTGATTTCCAGGCCTTCAAAACTGAGATCAGGCTACCATAATTTCAATCACTGTAATTTTTTGCATGTGGACTTGTAATCAGTACATCATTCTTTACACTCAACTGCTCAGAGGCCTGGACAGTAAGTAAGTTAGTAAGTAAGTAAAATGTAAATTTATATAGCACATATTGTTAAATTAACCTCTAATGTTGGTGATTGTAAAGGGTGGAGTGTGCAGTGGTCCACTGTGATAATGATGATGACAGATGACACTAAGGCATAAGTGATTTTAATGTGTAATATATTATTTATCTTTTTATAGTTTGTAAGATTTCATGTTGATGCTGTTGTAACAGGTGTTCATTTTGCTGGTACATGTTTAACCTGCTGGCCAAATATGGTAGTGTGCAAGTACTATCTGCAAGGATGTTGTCACTTTGGTAATCGCTGCCGTTATGAACATCCTGCAGATGATTACTCTGCATATTCAGATGGTATGGTACTTCATGTTCATATGTACTTAGTGCTACTTGGTTCTTATTTTCAACATTATAACTCAGTTACCCAATGCCCATGCAGACTGGCTGATGCCACATAGGGATGAGGAATTCCAACAAGTTTGTGTAGATTCCAAAACTTGTGTGATGTCTGTGAATCTGTTTGAGTGTAGGATTGTATTTTTTCGGAAGTTTATAATTTTTATCCGTCCCATTGCTATAGCATAGCATGGGACAGATTATAAAATTACTTGCTTCTGTCTGTCATTCTGTCTGTCTATCTGTAAACACTCCTAAGGCTGCAATTTTGATTCGATTTTGATGAAATTTTGCACAGTGATTTGGGACCCGAAGAGTCAGATTGAGTTTGTTTGGGGTGAAAATCAGATGACTTTTTCCTCTATTTTACCCCATTTTTTGCCCCCACGATGCATTTTCAATGGGAAGGTTTTTGTCCCACAGTAAACAAACCTGTGGGTCTATAGTGACGGCTGATAGCTCAAAAAACACGTCTCAGGGGCGGCTATTAACACAAAAAAGAAAAATAATGTAATCCCCTAATTTGAGCCTTTAACTCTCAAAATAGTGATCACTGCATTTTTAATGGCTTATCATTTACTACTATCAACAAGTTTTGCAGAAACGATTAACTAACTTTTTGCACCATAAAGTCACTTCTGTGCAGATTATTTTAACAAAACAGCTGAATTAATATTCGTTACAGTATTTAATTTACACATGTGTTTAAAAAGGTAACAAAATGCCAGAAATTTGGAAAAATAAATGATCTTTGACAGGTAAACAAAATATCAATCTTAAATTATATTTGCGTTCGCCAGAGGGTGCTGCCTGCATACGCATTATCAACCAATCAATCAATCACTTTATTTCAGGCAGCATGGTTCATAAAAGCACAAGACAGACAGGTATTGACAGACAACATAAAAGCAAAGACAGAGAATAGTTACATATGACAGTAAGAGGGTGGTGTTAAACTAGACATTAGCACCAAACAAACATAAAAACTGTAGAGTAATGACATTATTAATTACTAAATAAAAAAACAAGCACACGCACTATGCAATGATAAGGCTAAAGCTACATATCCTTTGACAAAGTGCATAAAAAATCAATATTACCATTGCCACACTTATGCCAGAGTTGTCTGAAAGAATACTGACTATTTAGTATGACAGTTTCAAAGCTAGGTAAACCTAACTTCAACAATGTCTGTGTTACACTGAAATGCCGAGCAAAACCAAAAAATAGTTTAATACATTTGTGGTAGGCAGACTTCAACATACTGAGAGTGCCACAATTATACACACTCCACAAACCAACATCATACATACACAAACAATACGATATGAACAGAGTAATCTTAACAACTCGAGAACAAAGATGAAATTTTCAGATGAGAACATTGGTGCACACAAACAGATTACGTACTAATAGAAGCCGAGGGCTTATATTAGCAGTTTTACGGTAGCTTCGCTAACACCTACCTAATATAATTACGGTAATATTTCTGTCATAATTTTCTAAGAAGCACGTCTTGCAAATAAAATGCCAAACCTCTGTACAAAATTTTTTTGCCTATTTGAATAAATATCACTAATTACTGCCGCCATACAACCATAGAATAGATAAATCTCTCTTATATTCATATTGGTTGTGTTTTTTGAAGGTCTGACCAGGTCTGGGCTGCTCCAAATCGTTTTTATTGTTTCCGGAACGAAAGTTTCGCGTTTTTACGCGCGAAAGCAGCTACTGCTTTCAGCGCATCTTAGCCATCGCAATTCTGTCTGTCTATCTGTCCGTCTGTCTGTCTGTCACACGGGTGGATCAGTCAAAGACGGTGCAAGCTAAAATCACCAAATCTTCACCGTCGGCTCCCTGGAAGACTCTAGTTTCAGGAACCGTAAAGCTTTTCCATAAATTCGAAGGGGATCACCCCGAACGAGGACGTGGAGTTTCTGGACGCATTTAACACATCTCTGGAGAGAATCGCTGGTGCCGCTAACAACATGCCTCAATACAACAAAACAAAAGTCTTCAGAGTTTTTTTGTCAGCCGTGCGGTCAGCAGGTATGTCTAACGCGTTAGTGTTAGATAGGCCATCAAAAAAACGCATAGGTCTGTGGTCAAAAACGATATTATCATCTGCTAGCAAACCAAAATTGTTTTTGCAACGTGGTACGTTATTTTTTTGTAAATTGCATATCATGAATTTTTAGATCATGTAGCTGTAACCTTTCGACTTTTTGTTGCGCAAACAAAATTAAAGACGTTATTAAATATTTATCGTGCATATGAGGAGATGGGCGTGGCATTTTTGGGGCTTCAGAGTTTTTTGCTGAATCCACTATCTATGGTTTTATATCTGTGTTCGTTGTTTACTGATTGTTTGTTTCCGGTTGCTGGATTGCGGAAGTGTGTAGTGTAAATGTCTGTAATTGTGTGAATAATATTGAATATAAACAGCAGAATGGTATGTCGGTTGTTTGCATATGAACATGATGCCAGTTTCATTGAGCTAAAAGTGTTTGGAATGTAGAATTTGAATCTTAACAGGACAATCGCAGTAATGTGTTTAGTCCAGTCTACAAGGGGGAGGGTCCGCTATATGTTTCAGTCATTTTCAGTTTCAAGTTATGAGCTCGATAAGCAGAGGCTTTTGTTGCTCATCTCTCGCAATCATATGTTCGTCCAGACGTTTAGACCGTCAGCCACTCATAGACTCTGTTCACCCCCTCTGGGGGATTGCAGCTAGTGTTGGTTTGAATGAGGGTATAGTAAGGAACGCAATGAGTCCTATGCTTACGGATAGTTTATCGCTCCAAAATTGCTGACATCGATAAACTCAAAACGCGTCTCGTCAACGAGTGGGCGCAGTTCGACCAGTCGATCATTGATGCCGCGATCAGCCAGTGGCGCCGCCGTCTGAGCGCTTGTATCCGTGCACGTGGGGCACACTTCGAGCACAAGTTCTGACAATTTTAAACACAGGTGTTATAGGAACTTATAATTTTGCTAAATAAAGCACCTTTTGTTTATTGTGCGCTAATTAAGTCTTTAAAAGTTTATTGCAGATAACAACATTCGGCGTTATGTAGCAATTTGGAACATTTGTGTTTAACACGGCAAGGTGATGACGCATATTAGGTGAGGTGGAAAATGAGTGCACCTCGCATATATTTGTACCGTTTGTCATCTTTCTGCCAAAAATTATCAAAATCGGTGGAAATTTGACGCAGTTCTGACAAAAACAAATCTGCTTAGTTTTTTTTGGGACACGGTGTAGAATCGTCTAAAGAGGAACGAGATCTAGGAGTCTGGATCACTGACAACTTGAACTGGAGTCTTCGGTGTTCTAAAGCAGTATCTAAAGCCATGAAAGCACTAGGTATGATACGAAGAACATTTGGCAGTCTGAGTAGAGAAGGTTTTCAGATATTGTATGGTACCTATGTGAGGCCACATTTAGAATACTACGCCCAAGTCTGGACACCGTACTACAAAAAGGATATTAGCTGCTTGGAAAAGGTACAGCAAAGAGCTACAAAGTTGGTCAGAAATTTGAAGAATTTGCCTTACTATGACGGACTCAAACAGCTCAATTTATACTCTCTGGAACATCAAAGACTCCACGGAACTTCCTGGTTAAGGCTCGTTGTAACAGTTCAGCTATATGGGCCGCTTCTGTACAAGAAGGGTGACAACTACCATTACAACACTCCCGTTACTTGCAGTTGTGGTTTAGTATCAAATGCCTTTATGCACTGCTATTTGGTGAACAATTCACACTGACATGAAGCTGTATTAAGCTCTTTATCTAAACTCTGTAGATGTGGAATGTAGCATTAAGTTTACTAGATAATGAATACAACCATAGAATAGATGAAACATTTTTTTTCATAAATATTTCTATATTATATATTCGTTTTTGCGTAAATTTTTGTACGTGCCTCTGTAGCAGTTCTTACATAATGGTGCTCTATGGACTTATTTGCCGTTATTGTTATTGTTATTGTTAGTTGCTTGTTTTGTTGTAGTCTGCAACTCTACAGCCATATCTGAAGGCCGTGCGTCACACGTTGACTGCTGCGATGTGTCTGGACAATTTCTCATCACAAGTTGTTGAGCGACATAATAAACCCGAGGTGGAAGTTCGGTGAGTTAACGAAACTGCTGCTGAATTTGGGCGCGTGTATGATGTGGACCTGCAGGACTTGCGGACCAGACAGTGCATGTTGAAATCATGTTACATGCTGATAGTCTCATAAAATACTTTAGAAATCCTTTTGATTGTAACCAATCTAATGTATAATCATGCACATTAACCACCGATACTACTGCTACTGCTACTAATATTATTACTACTACTACTACAGTATTACTACTGCTACAACTACAACTAAAGATCCGGGACATGTCTTATACAGGCCAAGTTATAGCCCATTTTGTCTTGTCTCGAATTTCATTGCCATGGCAATGAGGGTCAGTTTGAATAAAACCTGATTGGCAGCATTCGATGGCCCAACCCCCAAAATCTCCCTGATAGATGCAAAGATCTTGCAGGTCTCTTACAGAAGTAGAGTTATTGCTTATTTAATTTTATTGCCATGACAAAAAGAGTTGGTCGGGGCAAAATTTGGTTGGCAGCATTTGATGGCACAACCTTGAAGATCGGATCGGTGCTTATTCAGTGATGCTCATGACATTGGGATGTGTGCACTCGCGTGATTGAAACCCCCCTATAGATGCAGAGATCTTGCAGATGTCTCTTACAGAAGCTGACTTATAACCCATTTTGTCTCAAATTTCGTTGCCATGGCAATGAGGGTCAGTTGGGCATAAATATAAGTGGCACGGTTAAATTGGCTGACCCTGACAACCCGACCCTAGAACCAAACTGGAAGTGGATCGGATGATCAGTTGCTAAGATATGGCCATTTGAAGTTCTTTCAGGAAGGTCGGTCGGTCGGTCGTTGGTCGGTGGGTCATTCACTCGTCAATATTCTACCGATCTCATATACTTTTCTTTGCTACATTAGGAATGTAGCAAAGAATATGATGATAAAAAATTGACTGGAAATTCACGTGGTTGACGTTGTCCGAAGATAAAACAGAACTGTTTTCTGTTGATGTCAAAAAATACTGTAACACAAGCGATGTTGCGAACTTGCAGTGGTTACATTGTGTGATGTACAAGATTCATCTCTCATGTGTGGCGTCTGTTGTATTGTAGCACCAGCAAAGAACTATTGCTGACACCAGTCATTATCAGCAGAAATGAGAAGGAAAAAGTTCTCATTGAGGGATCGGTGAATTCACTGAGAATCAGCATAGCAGTGAAGCAGGTTTGTGTCACCGTCGGTGCATTGTGATAACAATATAATGCTTACTCATTGACAATTACACAGCACTAGAAAAGTCCCACAGTATATGTGGGAGTTTGTCAGATGGCGCCACAAACTTAAGCACTTAAAAATCAGCGGGAAAGAAGACCTGGCAACTCAGCCTCCAACCCTCAGGCTGCCTGTGGGGATGGGACGCATATACCTAAGGCCATAGGACTCAAATGCCGCAGTCGGGATCTGCGACCGTGCTACACAGAAGGCTCCACAGACAGATGACAGACAAACAGACAGACGGACAAACTTTCCACGCATTATAGTAAGATTTTTGAACATTATGTTAGTAAATTAGTACGTTACTTGACATTGTGGCATAGTGGTAAAGTGTTGTCCGTGTTCAACAGAGTCGTGCTACGCCGAGCCCAGTTAGCAGCTAGATGGGTGACTGTCTGCAGGCAGGTAAACCATCTCGTTATGTAACCAACCACCAGGTCGACTCAGCGTTATACCCTTCGTGCTCATTTTTTTGTTTTGTGTTTCTGTAAAGGTTAAACTTTTTGTTTCTTTATTGTAAAGGTTCATCTTACTGTTTCGTTATTATGTGTATGTGCATTGGCTAGAAAGGCCGTTCCCAAAATGACCTATACTGTGTTGGGTGGGTCGTTAAACCCCCTCCACTCGCTCACTTTGGCCTTAAGAATGTGTTGAAGCCATCCCTGATATCAGCTGAATTGTTGTAATTATTACTAGACTGTGAGCTTTCTCATGGCTAATGTCCAGTGTGCTGTGTGTGTGTGTTTTAGGCCGATGAGATAGAGAAGATACTTTGCCACAAGTTCATGAGATTCATGATGATGAGAGCAGAAAACTTTGTTGTTTTGAGGCGGAAGCCAGTCGAAGTAAGTGTTCTTCTATTGTTTGCATCCAACTGTTTAGCATGGTGCAGATTCGTGTTCATTTTTTCTGCATGAACATTACTTTTTTATCCTGGAGATACAACTTGACTGTATGCCTCGCATAGGTGAAGCAATCAGGCGGTTTTGGAAACGATTTGCCTCAGTCTTGTGGCTTGGTAGTCTAGTGGTTAGCATGTCGGACCCAATGACCGCGAGGTTGGGGTTCGATCCCTAACCACTGCACTCTCAAGTAACAACCTTGGGCAAGTTGTTCACATACCATAGCCCGTCAGTGCGATGCCCTAGTTTGGGGGCCCTGTCAACTAAATATCCAAATCCAAAAGTCATTACAGTGAAGGGTAGTAGTGTTGAAAGCTTGAACACACTGTTTAGCATGACCACGTTCCACTTCAATAATTGTTTCCAAAACTTTCCAGTTACTCGATAGATGTGAAGCATGTTTCAGTTTTTGTGCACCACATTGAAGTTTTTCCAGACCTTTCAGTCAGTGAGGATTTATCATTTTTTATGCCTTGACACCTTTGGTGTCTTGATTCTTCACACTTTCCACACCTCGGCATGCTGCTTCACAGAGGCATTGTGACTTTGAATAGTTGGAGGCAAGAAGTTGCAATTTTCCAACACATGGCTGCAAATTTTCTGCAGAAGAGATTATGACTGCTAAAAAAATTGATTTTGCCTTTTAACTCCCTAAAATGTAGGATTTTCAGCTCCAAATTCTGTATTTCTGGAAGAAAATTTTCGACAGGAAGAAGATTTTTCAGCAGGCTAAAATTTAGGTGATTTTCCCTATTTCTGTCTATACGGCCTGCCACAACACCACTGCTGCTCTAGGTAAAGCGAGCCATGCCCCACTGGGGCGTGGGCAGGGTGCTTATCTCCCACTCGCGGCCATTGAGCCCATGGGTGGATAGACCACTTGAGTCCGTGATGCATGGCCAGTGCGACGCCAGACCTACGGTTACTTTCCCAGCCTCGGGGCGTCACCGCCCTTTGACTGGTACCAAATTATACTGCTTGGTGTCAGAGGCACATGCGTGTGAACAACTTGCCTAAGGTCGTTACCCGGCAGTGTCCTGGCGCGGAGTCGAACCTACGCCTCTGAGTTACCTCAGGATTACAAGTCCGACACGTTACCGTTAAACTATTGAGCCACACTGCTGCTCTGGCGCTGATTATTCCAATACGTCAGGGCTTTGTGACATTGCATGCGATGTCTGTCTGGCAGGGCTACGACATCAGTTTTCTGATAACAAACTTCCACACGGAGCAGATGTACAAGCATAAGCTGGTGGACTTCATCATTCACTTCATGGAGGAGATCGACAAAGAGATCAGTGAGATGAAATTGGCCGTCAATTCACGAGCTCGCATCTCCGCCGAAGAATTCCTCAAGAGATTTTAGACGACGACTGCTGAGAGACACTTGGTGGTGGCTGTGATGAGTAACAGTCATGGGTTGTAACTGGTTTGTGGCTGGTACATTTCAGTGATGACAAACTGTGTAAAGATGGAAGATGATGCAAAACAACCATTTTGATGCTTCAGGGAACTTTTGTTGCCTTTAGGATTTATTTGCTCCATTTTTCGCTTTATTTACTCGCTCGGAAGTGGATTCATTTGCACCATTCTCAGTACCGTATTTAGCTGAAGATTTAACAGTGATAAAATGTACAAATTTCTATGAGTGAGTCGCTTTATTTACTCTCTGAATTGGGCATATTTTCTATATTCTGAATTCTACATTCAACTCAGTATTTAGCTACAATATGAGCCATAAGTGTAAAACACCTTAATTAATCACATTTTGAAAGTTGCGTGTAATATGATGTGAAATGTATGACTATCTACAGAATTATTAATGTCTTTAGACATTTCATACATTTTCTATATGCTGTAAAGGCTTATATTACTGCATCTGCAGTACTTTTTCTTGCATATTTTTATATTATGTGTATGTGCTTGCTTAGATATGGTGGGGTTTTACGCACACCTGGAAAAACTAGATTTTTTGGTTCTAGTTTACATTGAACACAACACTGGACACAAACTTATAAACAGAAACATTTTATACACTACTTTCACTGCCACATTGTTTTTAATAAGTTATAACAAAAGTCAAAAATCATGATTAAAGTATGAAATTAAATATGATCTCTAAATCAGAATGTGCAGCAAGTAAAAAAAATCTCTAAAATCTGGACTGTTGTTTTTTTAAAGCCTAAAAACCTAAGTTTTTCAAACTTTGTTCAGCCCTAGTTTTACTGTAAATATTGAAATTTGATTATGATGTAAGTTACCACAGTAGGCCTAATGTTTAATTCTCTATATTAGCTTGAATGTATAACGTGGACATGCACCTTAGATAAGGACTGTAGTTAGTAATTTGTTTTTTGTTGAGCATTAATTTCACCAACTGAAGCGTATGTTTATGCAGCAGAAATCGAAATGTTTAGTTTAACTATTAGTAGCTTATGTAATTGGCTGATTTTCCATTATATCTCTGTACCATAGACCTCTTAAAATAAGGACTGACTGTGACCATTCTCTGGTCTGCGAACTTGGGTCCATTGGTATTTTTAGTTTTATACTGTAACTTTTGCTACTGTAATCCTTTTGCTACAAAATTTTGTAGATACAGTGTCGCAGACAATGTGAACAAATGCTGCAAATTTGGTTACTGTATGATTACTACTTTCTTGTGTGTGCACCTATTGTAGCTAAACCATACGTCGGTATTTTTAACTGTTTTTACTATAACTTTGTCAAACATGGTCCGTTTGCTACAAAATTTTGCGCACAGTGTCACAGATAACGTGAACAAATGTTGCAAATTTGGTGACTGTATGATTTCTATTTTCTCGTTTGTGCATATATTCTGGCTAAACCGTACATACCGACTGCCGTCAGTCCTTATTTTATGCTCTTTACAGACAAGTAGGGGTTTCTATCCATGCCCTGGCCCCTGGGAGCAAGTTTTCCCATTTTTCCCTCTCATCCATCTGGCTTCCCTCCAATTTTTTTCTTCTCTTTCCCCTTTCTAGTCCCAGTGCTTTTGATTCACAGTAACAACATGATATGTAGGCCTATTGGTGCTATACTATTTTTTATTTCATTGTATTTTTGGTGTCTTTCCCCCTAGATCCAGTTACCAAGTCTGGGGAGTGCTCATGCTTTCCCTGTACAGTCAGGAGCGACGTTCTAGCTGACATCAATTTTAGGACATTCTGGGTCTTCTAAAACACATGTTGAACAAGCTATATAGGTTGAATTATGTGGAACATGTATGAGAAATGTGGTGTTTTTGCTGAGGATTTTTATTTTTCTTTTTATTGTTCGATTGCCTTCCACAAACCAACCTCTTTAACAGCAGAATAAATTCTCCCCACACTCTTGTCATACTGGTATAGCATTTGCTCTTAGGTTTATTTTTTTATCGTAGACGCCCATGAAGGCAAGTGATGCGGTGATGGTGATGATATTGAGTATCACTAAATCATAATAATTGCTTTGTACCTGGAGCATTTACAGTAACAAAAAACATTTGAAATAAAAGGCAAAAAGAACAGTTTAATGTGTCTCTGATTGTCTAAATTAGTTCTATGTTTAATGAGATATTTTTGTGACACTGTAGTTAAGATGCTGAGTGCAATGTCACTTTTATAGTGCTGTGTCGTAAAGAAGTTCGCAAATACTACGGTAACTTTAACAAATAACTGAGCAAGTAGTCGGACATTAGAATCATTGGTGTATTTTTAGCTAAGCTACAAGACAATATCTAAGAACCAGGTTGGGGGAGAGAGATGACCAGGTAGCCCATTTTGATGTTCCAACGATTGATAATCAAGATTAAATTTATAGATACTGTATTTACTGCCCACTTCCAAGAATTAACTAAACCAGTATGGCCAAAATACATCAAGGTTACTGTCAAACCTGACATACACTTACGGTGAATCGTGCGTTAAGAAGTGTTGTTACTGTGTACAGTAGCAAAGTACAATTGCAATCCCGGGATCCAGGCCAATACCGGGATTACGCGATTACAAAATTAGTTAAAATTAGAGCTGTCGAAGCGTTAATTTTTTTAACGCATTAATTAACGCGTTAACGCACCCAGGCCTGTCGAGAGCGAGAGTAGGGAGGGGTAAGTTACCCCAGGCTTCGCGACGTTTGGGGGCCCGCCTGTAAAATATAAAAAGTTAGAAACACATTTTAAACGTATAATCAACAATAACTGACGTCATAGCTAGCACAGAAATCTATTAGCCTGTCGTCGGTCGGAGTTTTATTTACAGTAGTAATGGAACGGCAACTACAGTTTAGCTACTTCATGTCAATCTGTTGTCAAATAACCAATTAACAGAGTATTGGAACTTTTGCTTCACAGAATTTAGTAAATATACATTTTCGTATGTATGCTATTTTTTTCAACGCGCGTTATTTTTTTAACACGCGTTGATTTATTAACGATTTTTTAACGCATTAACGCGTTAATTAATGCGTTAATTTGACAGCTCTAGTTAAAATTGTACTTCTTTCGCGTGTTAAATGATAGAAATAAGAATTTTAGCCGTCTGGTAGGCTAAATAAAATATTTATGTGCGCTAGATTGAGTCACACTGTTTGCTGTGTACTGTAGGCTAATTTGTATTCTGACAGTTCGGATATACCTTCCGTATGGGCCTATACTACATAATAATCATCAGTGGCGGTTTTAGGCCGGGGCCGGGGGGGGGCACAACCCTCCAGCCCCCAGCCCCCCAGTTTCGTGGCCACCCATGATTTTTTGCAAAGATAACACATATCTGATGCCTTTGTGTTTCCAAATTTCCGAAAAGTGGGCAAATTTGCGGCTTCCATTGAAGGTCCAAAAACCAAAAATGCTTCAGATTCAGCTAGGAGGGGGTAAAGCCCCCTGACCTTATGACCAGGGGCTCTGCCCCTGGACCCGCTGGGGACTCTGCCCTCAGACCTCCGTTATAGGCTCGCACTACCGCGCTTCGCCATGGGGCCGTGTCCCCCAGATTTTGTGGGCTAGAACCGCCACTGATAATCATATGCATGAAATAAGTCAATTAAGGATATGAAAATGACGATCAATCTGTGAGCCTAATCCCGAAAACGGAATCCCCGGACTACAAATTTCTCAATCCCGGATCCCGGGATTGAAAATGCAATCCCGGGATTGCAATCACTAGTGTACAGTTTGCGCCCATAGCGGCCCATATCTTTTCGTGTTACATGTTTCAGTTTCTGCAACAAGTCAACTTTTACGCCGTAACCCGTATTTGCGCTTCCGCTTTGCAACGTGTGATTTTTGGTTTTATTTGTGTGTTTTTAGATTTTGATTTTGCCGTATAATAATCTTAGCAGTGTGTAGAAATCTAAAGGAGATTCTCTCTGATACGAGCTTTTTGTTTTATTGTTGTTTGTCAATGAGTGGTATGGATGATTGGAGACTAAATGCAACACCCGTGGTCAGACTAAAAAGACCCAGTAGAATGTTCGTATATTTTCTTTGTAGCTTTTGTGAAAGATTTATGTTCCTTTGTTAATAATTTTATTCTACTACAGTGGTTTAAGAAAAACCATTTGCTGTAAGCGGGCAGTACATCTACAAATCTATAAGAAAATGACTGCTACTCCGCGCACGCTACGTTTCTAAGTAAGTAAGTGAGTAAGTAAATGATTGATAAAGCGCCAAAGTCTCGGAAAGAATCAGGGCGCATCTAACGTAGCAAAGAGGAGTAGATGAGAACAGTGTAATATTGAGGACCGACAACTGACCTCCGTTCCTGGAAGAGCCTTTTTGGAAGAACTTTAAATGGCCATATCTTGGCAACGGATCATCCGATCCACTTATGGTTTGGTTCTGTGGTGGGATAATCAGGGTCAGCCAATTTAACAGTGCCATTTATATTTACGCCCAACTGACCCAATTTTCGACATTATGGGCTCTTGCTTGGCTTCTGTAAGAGATATCTATGAGATCTTTGCATCTGCAGGGGGATTTTCGGGGTTTTCCATCGAATGCTGCCAATGAAATTTTACCACAACGGGTCATACCAAAGAGTGCGCGCAGTGCCTTCAGCAATTGTGTGCCGCTGTTGTATACAGTGCGGGCGGCCGGTTAAGGACAGCGGCGCACAATGCGGATAGCCATAGTAAAGGGCTGCACGCACTGATTGCATTGCGCGCACTGCATGCACTCTTTAGCACGACCGACCCCAACCACTCCTCGTTGCCATGGCAACGAATTTTGGGGATAAATGGGCCATATCTTGGCTTCTGTATCAGATATCTGCAAGATCTTTGCGCATGTAGTTCGATTTTTGAGGTTGGGCCATCGAATGCTGCCAATCAAATTTTACTGTTGTCCCTTGTTGCCCTGGCAACAAAATTATGGAGAAAATGGGCTATATCTCGCCTTCTGTAAGAGATATTTTGCATGATCATTGCGTCTATACGGGGGTTTTCGGGATTTGGTCATTGAATGCTGCCGATCACATTTTACTCTGACCGTCAGGGCTATTTGTCACCAAGCAGTATAATTTGGTATCGGCTTCATCGCTGGGATGTAAATGACACACGATACACTGGCCCCGTATCTGTGGTCTCGCAGTGTAAAACTGGTGTCTGGCTGAGTGCCAAGGAAACGTAAATCAGCGCTGCCCTATGGCCTTAAGGCTCTGGAAGGACTTTACGTTATGTTATGTCCCTATTTGAAGACCGTATGGATTATAACTCGGTTTCTGCAAGAGATACATGCGAGATCTTAGCATCTATAGGGGGTTTTGGGTTTGGGCCATCGAATGCTCAGTGCTGTGAGCCAAATTTTACCTTAACCTACTGTCGTTGCCGTGGCAACGAAATTTGAGACAAAATGGGCTAGAATTCAACTTGTAGAAGCGATATGTCCTGGATGTTTAGTTATAGTTGTAGCACTAGCAGTAGTGGTAGTAATTAGTAGTAGCAGTAATAGGGATTGTGGTATCAGCATTTAATGTGCACAGCAGACCCGTCGAGAGGGTTGGGTAAGGTGGGTAAGCTACCCCGGGCCCCACGACGTTTGGGGGCCCCACTGTCACTGAGAAATATAAAGTACACTAGAATGCACCATTATGAAAAGAAAAATTCAAAAATTTTCTCCCCAGAAAGGCTGCACGAAAATGTTTGGGAGGGCCCCCGCGAGAATGTTTTCCCGGACCCCTCTGTGGCTCTCGACGGGCCTAGTGCTCAAAGTATACATAAGATTGGTTACAATGTAAAGTATTTCTTGTTATCAATAATTTTTTTTTATTTTATTACTGGGAATAAAAGACTCTAGTTGAATATCACAGCTTTAGTTGACTTGTTGTGTCGCAGATTTCAGTTATCTGACTTTCGGCAACGGCAACCTGCTGAAAATCTGGTTAGACATTTTTTTTAGATTTGGAGCAAGATACAAGTACTTGTTAAGTTGGAAAATGATTTTTCTCACTATGATGTCTGTTTTTGTAGACTGATGAGTCAGTTTATGGGTGTTCAATCTAATGTTGTTGGTATGTGTAATTTTTTTTACATCGTCTTAATATCCTTATCAACGTTATTATTTAATAGTGGCTATTTCATTTTAGATTTATGATTTTTTATCACTTCTTAGTTTACTTGGTTTTGTTTTCTGTTTTGTTTTTTTTTGCTTTCAACTTTTTTGTACACATTACAATTAGACTGTTATGAAAAACAGGGCTAACTTCAGCAGCATCAGTTGTACTTAAGGTCAAAATTAGTAAGTTTTTTTCTCACAAAATGTCTGTCATTCGACAGAGATGAGGTGAGGCAGTAGGTGACATTGCTGTGAACAAGCCATTTTCTTGCCATTGGCTATGGCATTGCAAGTTTCCTGCAGAATGTCTGTAATAACCAATCTGCTCTGTGTATCAGTTTGGTTGCCATAGAAATATTGTCCAGCGGTTCTAACCTTCAGATTTATTCTTCCCATCTATAGGGAAACTGTGTCTTTTGTCTCATTAATGTAACTTTGGTCTCACGAGTGTTCTTGCTAAGTGGCATTTTGTTCCACCCACCATATTCAACAAGGTGCAAGAGTATGACTTATGAATTATACTATAATAACGACTATTTTACAATGGCTGGCAGCCCATCGCCGGTGCCTGCAGTGATGCCCAAGTAAAAGTTATGTTTTTGGAGTTTATTTACGTGCTTCTTTGATTCACTATTCTAAAATGTGTTGAATTGTGTACCAGTATAAATTGTTCAAATTTGGATGCTTACAAATGATTTTCAGAGGCACCTGTCATGCATCACACTCCAGTGCTATGTATTTGTGCACACTGTCACTGTAGTCGTTATATTATGATTTTGTTAGCGTTACTAACTGAATTCTGTTTTCGTACTTTGCTTATTGTACACAGGCAGATCCTGGACTGAAGTTAAGAGCGAACCTGATGACAAACCAGGGCCAGGTTTGTATACAGTGAATCATGAACGACTAGCAGTGGAAGGAATTCTGAATGATCACAAGCTGAGTTGCAGTGGCTCTGAGTTGTACTCATGTGTCAAGTGTGAAGATTCATTTCCAAATCAGCAAAAATTAAAAAGACATGCAAAAGTTTACAGAAGTCATTACAGATGCAATGAATGTGGAAAGTGTTTGAGAAGCAAGCTAGAGCTTAAGTTACACAAGCGTATTCATTCTGCATTGAAACCGTTCGAATGTACTGTTTGTTGCAAACGATTTACAACTTCAGCTAACCTTATTAACCACAGCCGAACTCATAGTGGAATGAAATCATACAAATGCCATGAGTGTGGCAAGGCATTTTATGACTCTCGTTGTCTAAAGGCTCACATGAGTATCCACACAGGAGTTAAACCATACAAGTGTTTACTGTGTGACAAAAGTTTCAAACAATCTGACCATTTGCAGATGCATCAACGTTACAAACACAGCAACAGAAGACCTTATGACTGTCGTTTTTGTGGGAAGCGATTTAAAAGTGCTGTTAACTTGCAGTTTCATATTTATATTCACACTGGTGCAAAGCCATACCCATGTAGGCACTGTTCGGACTGTTTCAGACAACTTTGTCATCTTAGGGCTCATCTGCTGAAGTCACACAATGAAGGCACTTGGTTCACATGTCACATTTGTCACAAGAAATTTACCCAGAGTGGTAATCTTAAGACACATTTACTTCGTCATCAAATTGTGAAGCCGTACGTTTGCAGAGAATGTCCAAACACTTTCTTTACAAAAGCCGAATTGACGTGTCATATGTTTAAACACTCTGATGTGAAACAGTTTTGCTGTGGTTCGTGTGGTAATTATTTCAAACATAAAGAAAGTGTTGTTAATCATTTCAAGAAATGTTCCATTAAACTGGGATTTATCAGTTTTTTTGCCAGGCAAGATTGAGACGGAGAACAAACAATCTGGTCAGTTCGTTGTTGGACAGAGTTGCTACTGTTGACTGAAGAAAAACACATGCAGTTTCTAGTGACATCTTATGAACAGAAGATTGCTGGACTATTGCTAATACTCATACTCAGAGCTGAAATTTGTATTGCTGATAATGATGATATTGATGATAGCAATAATGACAAATCTAAGTTTGTGTGTATTTGTTTGGTAACTACAGTGTTTGAATTGAGAAAAATTGGCTGGCAGGTTGAATTTTTTGACTGTCTAGTCCAACCAAAATTGTGATGAAAATTTTATGTATATAGTATATTGCTGACCCTCAAGTACATAATTTGACAATGTGTTGGGGGGGGTTGAGAAAACCCCTAGGCATTCCCCAGCAATTCAGACACTGGGCAACTACCATCAGAAGTGTAACAAGTTCATGTTGTGCGTATATTTGTGATGTAATCTTGTGTATGTACAGAGTGGGCCATAAAAAACCGTCCCCCTACATGTCAGCTAATTATGTTTTCCAAGAGTAATGTACATTTAAAGTGAATAATGCACATTGAAATATAATCAATTCTGAGTAACATGTGCAAATTTCGTGCAAATATTTTCAATAATTTGTAATGAGATAAAATAAATGAAAGCAATCACAACTCTACAGGAAACGCAATGGGGTAAACAGTGTAACATCACCGGTGAATTTAATGGTCGGGTCTCTGCAGCAGAACGTACCCAATTTCACTATAACTACTGAACTGGAAATGCTGTAGGCTTTCGCGCGTCTCGTGAGCTTTGCTCAAATTTCTTGTTTTGGAGGAGGGTTAAACCTAGGTTTTTGGAAAAGCCAAGCTTGATGGGTCTGGGGGTTTTCACGGGTTTTCAGTTATAACAAGTAAATATGAAAATGAAAATATTCAAATGATATGCAAAAAAACTTACCTGAAATTTTTGTTGATTGATTTATGTTGAGTTTTTACTAAGTTCCTAACAGTTTAGAATATCCAAAAATCTGTTTATTAAAGTTCTGTAAACTTAACCGTAGTAACATATTTCGTTGTTAATGGAACAAGAAACTAAAATTGTGTTGAGCATTGGATGAGTTTTCAAGTAGATTTACACCCAGTAGAACCCACTGAGTTGTTGGTTATGTGGTTATGGGTATATGAGGCCTGAAGAGCAAACAGATTAAGCTCGGTTGTTGTACTTATACAGCTAACTAGACTCCACTCACTTAGAATATTTTTTTTGGCTTAAACTCAAATAAAATATGATTTGGCTTTACTCAAACATTTTGCTTATCAATTGGCTTTTGTGGCTTTTGCTTCAGCTTCCATGTTTAAACAAATTAGTTGCATGATTACTTTTGAAAGAGTGTCTCTTCAGGTTGAACATAATGCAGTCTGCACAGTTGCTGTCTGTATTTGCTATCTGAACATCCCGTCGTTTTACAATCTGCTGTTTTCTTCCAATGTTGTTTAATAATTGAACGGTGTATTTTCTGAATAGGCCTACTAATGTACACTGTGTCTCGAAAAAGCATTCCAAACATTTTCGACTGTAACTTGAAAACCAATATGATCAGATTTTAATAATTTTTGGTACAAATATTTCTGGCACAACTTGCCACCAAATGACTGTTCAGTTTCCCACCTCACTCAATGTATGCTTCTGCACTACATAGGGAAAGCAGATCAAGCGAAATGTGTTGAAGTAAACAGAAAACCTGAAAAAACAGCCCCAACATTATCAGTCGTACCTTGAATAAAGATCAGCAGATTTTGATATTATTAATTGGCAGAAATATTTCTGACACAACTGACTATTAAATAATTGTTTTAGTTTCTACCTCACCCATTGTCTGCTTCTGCAATACCTGGGGAAAGCAAAGCAAGCATAATACGTGTTAAAATGAATGAAAAAACGTCAATAAATTTTATCTGTCATGATCTGTGGGCTCCAACAGCAGGTCTACTACAAGGTTTGACTGTCTTGCAGCAGTTTGTCTACCAGATGAAGTTTAGGAATGTTTGCGAAGTCAAGAAGTGACTGGTAGAGCCTGGATTGGTCTGGAGCAGAACATTATCGATACTGCTGTCAGTGAATGGAGAAAGTGTCTCCTTGTCTGTGTTCACATAGTGGGCCAACGTTTCAAGCAATTTTACTGCAGGCAGTTGAAAAATGAACAACTGGATGAAATGTCAGCCAAAGTGTCAGAAATGTGAACAAAATGTGTTTTACGCGTTATGTTAATTAAGCAATCATATCACATTAGATAAAAAAGTGTTATTTTGCTGGTTGTGCTTGCCCCAGGTAATGCAGAAACAAACGTTGTGTGAGGTGGGAAACTAAATGGTTATTTGATAAGTTTTGTCAGGAATATTCGTACCAAAAATTATCAAAATCTGGTAATTGGTTTTCAAGATAGGTCAAAAATATCGGGGATGCTTTTTTGAGACACAGTGTTCATTAGTGTTCAATTGACGTGCTTGTTTCTGCAACATTTGTACATAGTCTTGTGGACTTTTTTAAACTCTTATATTTGCTGTATGTTAGGCCTAAATTGTGCACTTGCTTGCATTCTGTCAAGTTAATGTATTAAACGAATATGATGATGATGATGATGATGATGAGTTGCTATATTCTGCTCGACTGTGTAATGGTAGTATTGTTGTTACGGATGTGTTGTAATTCTGCTACGCATCGCTGCCAACCGGTAGTTTGGTAGGTTCTCTGTGTAGCGAAGTCATTGATTAAAAACGTTGTTGCAATTTTCACAGTTCTAAAATGGTAGAGTTTCAACAACCGGAATTTAGCAGTTGTGAAGTGGGCATCAAATCATGATATATTACGACCATAAAAATGTTTAATTTTGATTAATATGTATTTCACTTGCACGACGCTTGCTAGATTGGAAAATGTTTTAATTGTGTATAGGCCTAACTTCGTTGCTGCTTTATCAGATTAAGAACTGTAACATTAACAAAATTTCCATGACAATTTCAGCACTAGAAAAGCAAACGTGATTCGGCTTCTGGGGGACGAAGTCTCTCCAGATCTCTTACCGGATTTCTACACAGTAGCATAGCCAGAAATGTGAATGGGGGCTCGTTATTTTTTCACTCTCCTTCCTTTCTCTCCTTTTTTTCTCCTACCCCTTTCTCCTTTCTTTTCTTCTCGCTTTCCCCTTAGAGATCTGGTGACAACAATTTTAATTATTTTCCTCAGAATCAACTAACCAAATTGGCACATTTAGTGCAGTTTGAGCGTGTGCTTATATCTTGTCCGACGGATTGGGGGAGACTGGGTCCCGTTTGGCTACGCCAATGGTTCTGCATGCACCTGGACGCTGCTGGGGGAATTCCGCCCCTCAGACTCCATAACTCGCATATTGTGGAGTTTTGTGGAATTCTTTAAAATTTTCTTATGGACAGCCACGTTTTGCAAATTTCCAGAAGCAAACTTTAGTGTTACAAAAGTTGAAAAGTATCACGCGTTTTCACCGTGAATTCTCACGTATTGCATGTGTACGAAAATAATCCGTTATTTAGGCTACTTGCCGCTATGCCATGCCGTGCATCCTTAGATATATGGCACTTCAAATTGCACAGTTTGCACTCATGCTAATGAAGCAATGTACGGTACGTAAAATGAAAATTATAGCCTAAATTAACTTTTGTTTTTTTACTGAAGAGCATATTCTTTGTTGCCGTAGTGTTGTTCAGAAAATTTTTGGACTCGCTATAACTGGTGATTTTAAGAAAAAAGACGTAAAATTAGTAGCTGCAGCAGAGAAAGCTGAGAAGCAGCATTATCAGTTGACATTACCGCGGTAATTAAATCTCCATGCCTAACGCAACGCGCGGGTCAACCAAAGACGATGACGGGAACAACTACAACATTCGATGACTGACATAAGCTGTCGCAGCAACTGCCAATAAATCCATTTCAGATATCTATATAACTTGTAGTCTACCCTTCCACGGTTTTCGGACCGCGACGCTCTTCTGCCTCCACTTCAAAACAGCTCCTGCAACCATTGGGCGCACTCTTTCTGCTTGAGATGGGTTTCTTACTGCTGATTTGGTTAACGGCGTTGATGTTTTCATAGATTAGAAACGATTACAACGATTTGATTTAACTTTGCCTTAAAATTTTAAGTCAACATACAGATAAGAACGTGCCGATTACAAATAAGGCCTAAATGGATTTGACATTTCTATTGTGCAATGTTTAGGGGTTAACTGCAATTATGATTTTCTACTTGCGACTGTTTAGTTTCGTAGCAAAAAGCGTTATCGTGCAGACCATTACTGTAATTTAATCACTTGATATTACCACCAACGCACTAAACTGCATGCGCACCTAAAGGCATGCACATTTTACCTGATCCCTGAGTGAACACTTCTGTTCTACATGGCTATAGATAAACAGACGAACAAGTAGGTCTAGATTTATCAAAATGCAACTTCCAGCGGTTGATCGAAAGATACAAGAAGGAAATAGGGGCCTACAATACAGCAAAAAATCACAAAAAACTACTCAAACAAGCATACAGATAAGAACATGCCGATTACAAATAAGGCCTAAATTTAAATACAATTCTGTAATCAGTAACATTTCAGTTTTTCGTTTTACACTGTCCGGTAAAAAAGTAAACCCTTAAACATTGTACTATAGAAATGTCAAATCTAAACGAATCTGAATAAAATTTTGCGCACTTAATCCCCAATAAATTGCTGAAAAGAACACCAAATTTCGTTTAAAAAAATATTATTTTTAGCAGAGTTATCAACTGTTGAATATCGATAACAAAATATCTCCGTTACCGATATGGCGTTACATAGGCTACAGCAGTTGCTCGATCGTAAGTGAAATACGTTTGTTGACGCAATCAACGTAAAGAATCACGTAAACAAAAACAAAATGGTATTTTCTGCAGATGATCATGCTTTAGTTAAACTGTTGAGACAAGAGAAAAGGTATGGTGCTAAAAGGTTTATCGCGGAATTTCCCAGCAAGCCGCAGACACTGTTGCGAAAGATCGACACCTCACGTTTTTTGCGGAGACCTCGCAAAAGCCGGAGTAGCTATTGTTTGCGTTTAGAGGTTTAACTGAAATTCTGGACATTGATTGCCAATAAATGGTGCATTGCTGACGTAGAATTTTGCCAGAATTAGATGTTTTTTGTTGCATTGTGCAAATGTACATGTACAGAGGGGTTTATGTGAAACCATATTGGTAACGGTGTAGATATTCAAACCATCTTTGTTTTTACATTATAAGTTTAATTTTTTACTAAAAATAAAAACAATGCAAAAAAATTAAAAACGGATAAAACATTTAAGCCCACAAATGTTTGCTACAACTAAGGAGTAGGCCTATGGATATTGGTATAGGCCCTATACGCAAAACGCAAAACCATTTGACAACGGGAATCTCGATGTCTGTCTATATAATGTCTGTCTTGCTACACGATCTAGGTTTATAGCGTCTAGAAGACACTTAAGTTAAGTTAAAAACAAACTTATAAAGCGCCATAAAACTAAACGTGTGTAAAGATACAGAGGCGCTGGCTACGTTACAGTTAACCACTGTTTTCAAAAGCAACAGTAAACAGATGTGTCTTGAGCCGACGACGAAATGCAGGCAAACTGTTTGCTTCAATGACTGAAGTTGGAAGATTGTTCCAGAGAGCTGGTACGGCTGAACTAAAAGCACGGCTGCCGTATGCAGTTTGGGTGCGTGGTGCTTGGAGTAGAGGACGAGTTGATGAGCGCAGTGTCATCGATGAACCAGGGTGTTGACTGGAGATCAGCTGATGACTTAGACACTGTCGTGTCGTTTATTTACCGTCGCATGAAAATGTGCACCTGGCGCATGCAGTTGGTGATGTGTCATCTCATAACGCGGTGCTGCACGACGACATCAATTACTATGCCACCTGCGTCATTATATGGTCGCGCTCGTGCCTGTCTCAGCAGCAGCTATAGCGCAGCGATATGTATTACTGATGCCGTTGATGATGCTCGGGTGCAAAGTAGACTCTATCGTGATTCATAAGATCTGTTACTGCACTATGCACAGAACAGACGTAATAAGTGTTGGGGAAATTTAGAAAAACGTTACACATTGCGGCTAAAATTCAATAAAAACGTGATACTTTTTATTTGACGTATTAGGCCTAAATAAATTTAGATTTTTTTCATTGTTATCAAATTCATGTCATCGTGGGCAAGAAAGTAAATCTAAATACGAAATTCGTTATCATTTTGTCGTTATATAACAAGTTGTTTTTCGTAGACAAATATTTTAAATTACCGCTATTTTTACGTTGCCCAATTAACGTTTACCGAATATTAAAGTCGAATATGTAAAAAAACTTATGTTTGAACATTCCCGCAGCTACTCATCTCTGAAAGCACAGCGGCATTGTTGAGCGGAATCGCTTCTTGGACCGCAAGCGATTACGCCTATAGCTACACATTTCTCCGTAGTGTTGTCTGTCTGTCTGTCGTCCGTCACATTCGTAGCCTACATGCACCCTTGCTTAAAGCGTTCGACGGATTTAGACGTCATTTACGCATTTTAATTAAAATTGTAATTTGAATTAATTCGATGATAACTATAAACACGGACGCAATTCGGCTAATTTATTTTCGACGACCGTTCTATTTCTTGGCTGCGCGCTTCAATTGCGCAGTTACATTAGCAAAGTCGCTTTCATGCAGCTGCTCGCCTATAGAAAACACGCCGTAGTCTAAAAGATTCTAAAATGACGCGGAATGATTTTACGACTATCTAAGAAATTAGAACTCATTATTACTGTTGTTGTTATTATGTATCGCTCATACGAAGTGGCGTATTTAAGGGGGCCACGGTGCAGTGCCCCCCCTTTGGCCCGACCATAAAAATTTTTTACAGGCGACTTTATATGAAAAAGTGCGTTTTTGCCATTTTCCAGCAAGAATTGCAAAATTCAACAATGTTTGATGGTCTTTTCATACCCATACAATATGCGACTAAATCGCCATGTGCGATTGCATCTGATATGACGCCGGCGTCGCCGAACGCTTTTGAATACCAGCTGCAAGCTATAATATTTTTCGGCGGCCGGGTTTAGTGTCCATGGGTGAGTGACACGGCACTATAATGAAACCAACAGCAAGGCAGTCGGCGGCTGGATGACGCACGCCATGGGCGGTGGTTAATTAATGTTTTAAAATGCAAGATCTGAGTTCAACCCAAGATGAATCCACCCACAACTTGCATAGGCTACAGCAAATGAGACATAAGCCTATCCAAATGAGATATGCCTATTATTGCATGTAACGCGACTATGACAGCGCTCTTAAGATGCGTTCCTTTGCCCTGAGACTGTGACACGCCCTATTCTCAGATAACACAAGTGCAGCGGCATCGCAGCGTGCCAGTGATCATAGATCTTAATGTCCGACGTTATCAGAACTCATCAGTATGAGAATCCCAGGAACCAAGCTCCGTATGCCAGTGTCATAATATCATAATGTTATTAAGCGACGAAGTGCCCTATTTCACTGGAGAGATAGACAGTTTGGACACGCCTGCTCGCCCGTTGTCTTGTACAGCATTTGCTGCCAGCCCGTCACTCGCACACGGAACAGCTAGAAGTCAAAGAAGGGATAGACAAAACATAACTATGAGCTCAGCTTAGTTATTAGCGAGTGGAGGCAACAATGGCAAAGTGTCAGATTGCATACGTTTCGTTTTACGATGTCAAACGCCAAAGATCCGGCTCGACCACCGCTTGCGAGCGACGACATCGGCGACGATCAACGGATCAAGCATTCTGACGACGACAGACCGGGTTTGAGATGGCCCATTTATTATTGTAGGCCCCTACTGTAGGCCTACTGTGCCTATTGTGAAGTTTATTGCCTTTTCATCACTCACATTAATCCGTGACGACGTTTTGCAGCTTGTTAAACTCTATTTTTTTGCTAAAATAACGCAAATATCGGTGATTTTCTGCGTTTCCAAATTTCAGAAAAAATGGGCGATATTGCGGTTTCCATTGAACGTTCAAAAGCAAAAAATGTTTCAGCTTCAGGGGGCTTCGCCCCTTGACCCCCCGACTAGGGCCTCTGCACCTGGACCCCGCTGGGGGCTCCGCCCTCAGACCCCTGTTATAGGCTCGTGCCCTACGCGCTCGCCATGCCCCCTCCCCTTTGCCAAATCATAAATACGCCACTGCGTATACCGAAACAATTCCGAGCAACTGCTGCAGCGCTGAAAGCATTGACAGAAGCGAAGTTATGGCTTTATAACGCCTCGCGATCAACGTCAGCAGCAGCACGATTATTGACAAAGACGCACATTCCAGTTTCACTGCTTGACAGTCAGTGCGTCCGACTGCAGCTGCTGCAGCTGACACACATAGCTTACTTCACTGTAACAGCGGCTTCGTAGCAGGGGGATTGGGCAATTGTGCCCTCTCCCCGGCCTTCTCTAAATATTGTAGCCTGTCTGATAATTTTCTTATTGTTCAAAAGTTTTTTGCCGAAAATACGAAATTTAGGGCAGCAAATGCCCATTTTTTGGAAATTCAAGGACAACGTTAAAAATCTGAGCACCCATAATCTGCTTTGTCGGAAATTTGCGGATGTCTTCAGAAAAGTGCAACTTCTTGCCCCTGTCTCAACGTCGCTGCACATTGACGCCAGAGCGAGTGTATAAAGTTTTGCGCCTTGTGCTCGACAAAATTATTATAGTTCATTTCAAATCAACTCTGCTGTAGTCGATCGATCGGCAGCATGGAAACGATTAACGCGGCGACATGTCACGACGGCTCGTCGAGTGCGCAGATGCGTCGCACTTCGTCGTTCAGAAGTCGTTACTCGGCTTGGTTTCGCAAGTCCAAGTCGGAGACCGACAACGAGACGTGGCACCGCGCAGGAACGCGTCCTGTGTCGTGCGGGGCCGTGGCCGCGTCCAGTCACGCCGTGTCTTTGTCGTCTTCGACGTCGTCAACTGCCGCTAGCGCAGTCCACCATCGCACAGACACCGTCAGCAGTTCGTCGTCACACGAGATCGCATCATCACGTCCCGCCGTCAAACACGTCGAAGTTCAGTGTACGCTTCTCACCGACCACTGCACGACGGTGACGTCATCGTACACCGGATGTGACGTCACGACCGCGGACGAGCAAGTAAGTAGCTGCGGTGGGGGCGGTGAGATGGATGCGGTGTATCGTGGTACATCACATCAACGTCGTAAGGCGATTGTTGGTCCGACAACCGACGAAGCGACTCTACTGACGCAGCACCAGGTTAACTACAGGTAAACTATAAGTGAATCTAGTAATTATCTATTCGTAAAATTTGCAAGCAGACATGCTATAGCGCTAACAAACTTTTAATAGGTAAAAAACAGACGACACGAAAACGCAATGCGTCCGCCATCTGTTTCTGTTAGGCTCACGTCATGAAAAGTTTGCTATCACGATTGCTCCAAGTAAAAAGTGGACAGAATTTTACCGAACATTTGATTCGTCATAGATGTGATTAAAAAGAAAGATAAACTGTTGCAAAGACTGATCTTTCTACAGTGTGTTTATAGAACTAAAACAAAAATCTTATACGTGTATATTTTTCAGAGATAGGCCCCCTATGCATAGCGTGCGAGTTGTGAGGTATCGACACGGCGTTGTCGTGTTTTACTTGTTTACGCGTTTATGAACTTTTCCCATGCGTTTTCGTAATGTTTCGAAATGCGTTTTCGTGTTGGATCAATTAATGCTTTTTCGCAGAACAGCTTTTTCCCAGCCTTTGCATGTTTGTCGTTAATGAGCTTAGCTGTTGCAAAGTGACAACCGACTGGCTACATCTGTGGCTGTTCTAATTTTATTATACAGTACAGCACCGCTGTATGTGCTAGAAGGTTGGTTGACGACGCAGCAAACTGGTGACTGGTTGCAAACAGACAGAATGGTGTCTCCAGTCGCTGGTGCTTGGTTGTACGCTGGTTGCGTGTTTGCGGCAGCTTTTTAAAGCCTGCTTTCAACGCAGCGCAACGCCGTGACGCCACGTGCCAGCAGCAGCAGCAGCGCTCCGTATGACGTCATCGTTGGTGGATCGCACACTTTACTATGATGACGATGATGACGATTGACGATTACGTCAATAGATTTGTTACAACGCGTTACTGACTCAACATAAACACTACTAGCATGTCCGGTCTGGAGCTTAGCTGTTTTCACGAAATGCATCAAGCAAGCTTAATCCTGGGCACGTCTCCAAGCTGAGTTCAGTCCGTGGTTGTGCCATGACTCGCGATATAAAAAGACGATTACCAAACTATATGCGTGTTGTTGAACGCAGCAGGTATACCGGCTCCATAGATACGTTGACGCTGATATCTCCTTTACTGGTAACAGTTCTTTTTTTACACAACCACTGTCGGTCATAATGTCGCACACGTTTTATGGAGATGCATGATGACATTTTTTAACGTTGATATTTGCATTTTTAACGCTGTAGTGTAGGACGAGTACATGTGGCGTTGAAATGCATTAATAGCGGTACTCTCGACGTTGCTGTAGCCGTCGCATTAAAACGATACCGCTAATTTACGGCGTGAAGAGAAAGAAACGTGAAAGCAGCTTTGGAGGAGTAGGGAAGAGAAGTACATTAGACTGGCCACAATGTAAAATATGCCTTGTTTACTGTTAGTTCTACGATCATTTCTTGTGCATCAACAACTCTGAAAAGAATACGATATGTGCAGTTGATTTTGTTGCTGCAATGCTTTAGTCTTATATATTCCGCGCCATAAGTAGGCCTTATACCGACACCTTTTGATGCTAAAATCACGTAGAAACGTGCAACAGCCATTGAAAACGTGATCGGTTTTACTAGCATTTGAATAAGATCATAGCCCACCGGCAGTGGTCATATTGATCGGGTTTGATGACTTATCGTCGCACGACTAGGCGGCGGTGTGGTTCGTCGCTTGGCCTAATCCTGGTCGAGTAGATCGCTCGATGATAGAATACCGTAGCTTTGGCTCGTCGTCGTTTTTACAGGACTGATGTCATAGCATACCTCTGCAGAATTCATACACATGTAGTTCTCATCTTTTTTGTGTCTGCATTAGTTAAGGCGTGTAGCCTACAAAGCAAACAAACTGGCAGTTCAGTTTATTGGATTACGGTTCAATCTGTTCGCTCTGTACGCTTTATTAGTTACCAATGCAGGCTGTAATTCAGCGACTGCGAAAGGCATCGAAGCAGAACGCTTTTTGTACAAAAACGAGTCTTTCAGTCAAGTCGCTAAGGATGACTATATGTGTGTTATCAGCCTGCGGAAATTAGATTACGCCGGCTTGATATTTGTAAATGAAGGATAAAAAATCAATGATCGGCTCAGAAGTTATCAATGGCAGAAAGACTGAATGACAAAACGTCCTAACTACAAACTACAAAGTTCTCCGAAATGCTGCTGAAATATGTATCTTGTTACAAAATAAATGTAGCAAGCAAATGCCCAAAAAAAAAAATAAAAACTGTAAGATGCTTAAAGGCACTGGATAAAGTGCAGAAGTCGTATGAATCTTGTACAAAGTAATTTGCGATTTTCTTGAAACGTCATCAACAGCGGAAAAGACGTTTTCCGTTCTGCTCTCGTAATGTTATCGTTACTAGCCTCAGATGCTGCTGTCAACTTACAGTAGGCCTATATTTTTGGCGAGTTTAACAAGCAGCAACCAGGTATAGGCTTAAGTCGCGTCAGATTCATGAAATTAACACTCAGAAAATTGGTGTAGGAATCTTTAGAGATTGTTGTTTCATTGCGACTTTTTCAAAAAATATGAAAATCAAAAACTTTTATTTTATGAAATCAATTTATATCTGGCAAAAATGTAAACAACGAGTATGCTGTCTTTTTTTTGACTCGCGGCACTGTGTTGAATCGACAACTAGACGGGCACTCGGAGAGCACAAACCTCTGCCAACGCCATGTCAGTTGTTTTCGTTGTGTTCACCAGTTGCCAGCAATATGTTCGGAGAAGCTGGCCTTATTATTCTGGTAATGGTAACGAATTCTCCCATTCTATCCTGCATCCACTCGCTGATCCGGATCACCAGCAAAAAGAATCGCCTTTAAATTTTTTGACAATTTCAACTACACCGCCTGTAACTTTTCGCGTAATTTTGCTGACAAACCAAAAGACTTCGCTCAGAAGGCTTATCACATAACCTCTTTGGCAGAGATAATAATGATTATTTTCAAGAATACGTAAAATGCTGAACATTTTATAGTCTCTAATTCATGCGACTTTCGCTTCTGTGACTTGCCGGCAAAAGCTGTAGTTAATGCAGCTTAATGCAGTTAATGCTCACTTATTCCATTCCAGACAGTAGCGTAAACAGTGTTTGAATCGTGAAAAATTAGCTGGGGGATTGAACTTTTCGATGGTCGGAGACCGAACAGAATTGTGATGTAAATCGCATGTACACTGTGTCTCAAAAAAAGCATGTGACTACATTTTTTGCAATAACTTGAACAATGAATGTCCGATTATAATAATTTTTGGCACACTTATTAATGAGACTATGTGTCATCGAATGTTGGTTTC
>Ga0209367_1000153_pt1 | contig 52506 bp, 33 predicted proteins | sample WorMetLIZISLAND2_FD_187412 | JGI IMG/M metagenome (GOLD analysis project Ga0209367, IMG submission 187412) | Marine gutless worms symbiont microbial communities from Max Planck institute for Marine Microbiology, Germany - Olavius geniculatus... ... | reverse complement strand
GCACATTGACAGTTAGGCGATGTGATGGTGAGTGATATCACCTTTTTATGATTTTTGCTGTTTTCGATGTGTCACTCATTGCATGTCGCCGTTAACAAGTGTATAAACTGATATTTTGTACATTTATAACGATATATAGGTCAGTCAAAGATAAAGCGCTTTGGCATCCCGTCATTATTGCGTGTATATGCCTACAGCTGAATAAGGATAAGGAAATGCTTTGACTATAAACAGCTGCAGAGGTCGGTGTCTGACATCGCGCATTCTGTGAATCCGTCACGTTTAAGCTAATGACCGCAATTAGCTGGCGTCTTCACCACGCACGCACCGCCGACTACAGACGATCACGATGTTATCGCGATTACCGCCCCACCCACATAACGATCTCTGCTGCGTTAGGTCTGTTTTAGGTTTCCTACAGCGCGCATACAGAGAGGTAGGTTCAGAAAAAAAATTATTTAAAATCGCTCACTAAACGTACAGTCACGCAGTCTTCACGGTTTTATAGCAGACACTTTTGGCTACAAAGTCATTGAAGTACTTAGCATAGTGCTAACTAGAATCGACGCTGTCGTCGAATATCTGACGGTGGGGTCACAAATGACCCCATTGTGCAGTCAAATGACGATTAATTTACATGAAATTTTTAGCACATGTAGCTGAAGAAATACTAATTCGAAATAATTAAACAAAATATGGCTGGTAGTTAAATATTCTTTGCTAGTCGTGACGTAATGCTGACGTCGTAGTGTGCTGCGAGTACAAACTAGTTTGTTGCAACCAGTGCTGACGGACTTGCTGAATAGCTGCCCTGCGTCGATGGCAAACTTTATCTAGTTTATTGATGACAAACTGTTGAAGTTTTAACATTGTAGCCACAAAAATGCCAAAAACGACCACTTTCACACACTTGTGCGGATAGCTTAACTTTGACACTTTTCAGCAAGACAGTGTATTAGCACACTCCGCTTACGAGATGAATGAGTTTTTGGATTGACACCTGATTTTATGCCTCCATGTTGCTAAGTGCTGACACGATGAACATTTTTTATCAGTAAACCAGATAATGTTCACCATCGAAGCAGGGTAGCTACTGACATAACTAGTTGAGACAAGCCAGTTTGTACTCACGACACATTATGACGTCAGCATTACATTACGATTAGCAAAGAATATTTAACTAACGGTGCATTTTGTTGAAATAATTTGAATTTGAATTTCTTCAGCTACATCTGATAAAAAATTTATGTAAATTGATCACCATTTGACTGAATTAGAAAAGAAACAAAAAGAGGTGCCTTTTTGTGAAACACCGTGTATACGCCAGTGCTACTACTACTACTACTAGATTTATTCATTCATGTATTGCAGGTGGGACGGCAAGTGCTGGAGTCATCGAACGCGTTTCTACTCGCAACAGCATCAGCCGTTCAACTTCGTCGTCGACTTTCCACAAAACAACGGTCGTTACCGCATACTGGCGTTCAGTGGCGCATACAGGGGTGGGTGGGCCGTGGCACATTCGCTCATGACTAATGACTATGGTCAGAAAGGGAGTTGAAAATGCAGGACCTGACATTGCAGTATCTGACAATGACGCACCAAATTTCAGTCACTATCGACATACTGAGATTGTTCTGGTTGGCGCAGCAGAAACATTTTACTCAAACTGCTCAGAAAAGTCGTCCTGACTGCTGGAATTGCAGAAAACCTCTTCGGCTTTCGCGGATACGTCCCGGGCCCCACTGAGGGAGCTTACAGCGTTGCCTCTCCTGCTAATGATGAAGGCCTCGCTGACTCTTCTAAGAACCCTTTTCTGCCTTGGCCGCTTAGGGCTCAATTTTTTTGGCTTTTTCTTTAGAAGTTTCTAGACCCGTTTCTGCTACTGTTTATCTAACGTGAACAGTGTATGCTGGAGTGCACATTGATGTAAAATAACGCAAAAAGAAAAAGACGACCGACAGACCTACCGATTTATTTATCTATTTATTGATGTATTTATTTCCAGTTCGTGCGCGAGTGCTGGAGCTAAGTGCGGACGTGGCGTCGCTGTATGTGTGTAACTACGTGGAGTCTGACGGCAGGTGTCGCCCTGGTCGCAGTAATTTTCTCATCATAAGTCGACACAATCGACACGTAGACATGCCGGTTGACGTTCTGGCTCTGTATGCTTACCAGGCGTCCGGCCTGTGTATTGACCAGTTCGACGCACAGCTACACAACATCACCGCCACCCACGGTAGGCCTACTGTCACAGCTCAAACTACTAGCAACACCACCACCGGGCCGCGGCTATAGCCAGCCGGAAAATTTGTGAATGGAGACGGAATAACTTACGGAAGCGATTGCAATTTCCAGTTCTAGCCCTCTCTCCATCAAGTTGAATGGCTGCAGTCGCGTATCATATGTATATTACTCGTAATCTTTAATGTAGCGCAAGCGATTCCGCCTATTCCTACACATTTTTACATAACGTGGTCTTTCTGTTGTCTGTTTGTCACGTTTTTGTTTCCCCGTTTGACAGATTTAAATGCCACTTGGCAGGTACATTTTTGCGGTCCAATGACACACGGTGTTAGATGCGGTTTCGGAAAGGGCGATTTGGAGTCAAACCTCAGCTAAAAATGCGATTGCAAATTGCAGCTAAACTGTCAGTCTTATGCTGTCACTTGGCTAATGTAAACGAGAAGTTGGGTGGACTTGCTAGATCGACTCCGGTCTTTACTGTCCGCTGTAGCAACGAAAGTATTGTATTCAGCGTCTTGGCTAAGTTTTTGTTGTTTTTTTTTGTTAACACGATAAATCATGAACCGCTGCACGTATCTCAATGAAATTATGCACGAACATGTAGCTCGACAACTGCAAAAACCCTATTCAATTTTAGGGTCATAGATTAAACGTTAAGGTAATTATTTCGCTAGCAGGCCAAACTTCGCGAAATTGGTTCTGTCGAACGTGAAAATATGATAGTTCATAACGCCGTTCTTTACTTATCGATTGCTTCGTCCAATACAGAGATAGTCGGGATCGAAGTCTTAATTTGTGCGAAATCTAGTGCACTGTTATAACTCATGAACCACTGCATTTAGCTTGATGCCATTTAACATAAACATTTATCTTGCCAGCGTTTAAAAAGCGTACTAAATATTAAGGTTAGAGATCAAAGGTTAAGGTCATATGATTTTTTGGTGTTTTTTGGTGTGGATGACATTGTGGCTACTGCGGACAGTACTTAGCCTTGAGCAAGGTTTGACAGTGTAGTCGTCAGCCTTCTTTGACTTTTGTTGTTAAAGGATGTGATCCAGTGGAAAAAAATGACGCAAGGCAGTGTGACGTCGACGTACTGAAACGACAACAGAACTACGACGAAGATTGGGTCAGTTCGATCACTGCCAGTAATAATTCACGGCTAGGAAACCCAAGGTTTTTTGGACAAATAATTTATTAAGTTTTTTTTTTTTTTTTTAAATAGAATTTAATTTGAATAGAAGCCATGTAGCCTGTGGCCTATGAAATGTTTTCTTAAAAACTGTTTATAACTAAAAGTAGTTTTCTGAGAAAATTGAGGCTGTATAAAAACTAAAATTAGCATTTAGTAAACTGTGTAAAAACTATACCGTGTTTCAAAAAATATCCCCAACATTTCTGACTATAACGTAAAAACCAATTATCAGATTTTGATAATTTTTGGTACGAATATTCCCGACACAGCTTGCCATCAAGTGATTGTTTAGTTTTTCACCTCACCCAATGTATGTTTCTACACTACATAGGGAAATCAGATCAAGCAAAATATGTGTTAAAATAAACAGAAAATCTGAAAAAACATCGCCAACATTATCGATCGTAACTTGAAGAAAGATTAGCAAATTTTAATAATTTTTTGGCAGAAATATCTCTGACACAACTGACTATTAAATAAGCGTTTTAATTTTTACCTCACCTAACGTTTGTTTTTGCATTACCTGTGGAAATCAGACCAAGCATAATACGTGTTAAAATGAATAAAAAAGACGTCAATAAATTTCATCTATCCTAATCTGTGGGCCCCAACAGGCGGTCTATTACAAGGTTTGACTGTCATACAGCAGTGTGTCTATCAGATGAAGTATAGGAATGTTTGAAGAGTCAAAAAGCGACTGGTACTGCCTGCATTGGTCTGGAGCAGAACTTCTATCGATACTGCTGTCAATGAATGGAGAAAGCGTCTCCTTGCCTGTGTTTGCATAGTGGGCAAACACTTCAAGCAATTTTACTGCAGGCAGTTGAAAAATGGACAACTGGATGAAATGTCAGCCAAAGTGTCAGAAATGTGAACAAAATGCGTTTTTACGGCGTAAACACACATTTACGCGTTATGTTAATTAAGCAATCATATCGCATTAGATAAAAAGTGATATTTCGCTGGTTGTGGTTTCCCCAGGTTGTGCAGAAACAAACGTTGGGTGAGGTGGGAAACTGAATAATTATTTGATGGCGAGTTGTGTCAGGAATATTCTTACCAAAAAGTATCAAAATCTGATAATTGTTTTTTATGTTATAGTCAAAAATGTTATGGATGTTTTTTTGAGACACAGTGTAGAACTGAAGTATATCTGAGAAGTGCGATATAATATTTGATCTCTAGTTGCACAGAAGTTTTGCTCTTTGCATTTGCCGTTTCGTCTACTAGGAATCAATAGATTTTACTTATCCCAGCAGCCCGTTTTTGTGTGATTCAATTCTAATGATAAGGTGATAATTTCGTGCAGCTGATTGGCTCTTGGCGACGAGTCGGTCTAGTGATGGGCAAAACCAATTTCTCTGACTTACAATATCACATCCAACGGAATGCTCGGGATAACGCATCACTAATTGTTCGGTATTCCGGAGCCAGGTATGTTATGTTTCGTACTTGTTGGTTTATATATGTTTTATTTTTGGCGCTTTTGTCATTTTTGCCAAAGCTACGTTGACGTTAGGCCTACGTAGAAATTGCGTGTAGGCTATTCTATTGACGGGCATCTACTGGAATCACCTCGTACGCGTTACATGGGGTTGGAGGTAGTGTCCCTAAAATTGGTGAATCGGGCTACTACGGCGCATTGTAATTTAACAAGCCAGCTATAGATTTACTTTACAGTAATGTTCCGACGGTGACAAAAGTTGGCATACAGACACACTGTGCAATGCATTAGCTTCGCATCCGTGGTCTTTCAGTGTAGACTGATGTCTGGCTGAGGGCTAAGAAAACGCCATATCGATGGGTCATAGACCGAGAACTTTGCGCTTGTTAGGCAGAATCGCGCTTGCGATTTGCCTATAGCTACTCATTTCTTCATAACGTGATCTGACTGTCTGTCTCCTCCTCGGTTTCCTGCTTAAACCGTTTGACCGATTCACATGCCCTTGACACTTCAATGAAACATTTTGTTAGATGGGAAGGGGAAGATGTAAGAATCGAACCTCTTGCCAAAACATGCAGTTACAAATTGCAGCTAAACCGTCAATTCTGTGCTGCTACCTGGCGAATGCAAGCGAAAAGTTGGGCGGACTTGCCACTCAGCGATGCCGCCCTTTGCCGAATTACATTGGTTCCTGTTATACGCAATTTCGTTTGGTTGACGTACAGTGTCAGTGGAAAGTGTGGGCCAACGATAAAAGCCGTGATGCTCGCTGGTAACTCAAAGGGACTCTACAATTTGACGCATGGTCAGAAGACCGGTATGTGCTCATATAATTTCTGTCTTGTTACTTTCGCTCTGTTTCATACAGGCTGCGGCAATAAAAACATCCCCGTTAACAAATGTAATTTTTGTCGGTATAGTTTAATATTTTTCAACAACCTTTTCAAGTATTATTTCATTATTTGCCAAATTACGTTGGTTTTTGTTGTGTTTCTACTCGCGTTATGGACGAATTAAACTGCAATATTTTACGAAGAATTTGCTGTCCGAAATGTGTAGATTCGAGAAGCGCTGTGAATCAAAAGCGCAAATAACGTTAGAAAACGTTTTTGAAAATGTGCATCTAAAATGTATACACCTCAGCTTCCATCTCACGGTGGGGGTAGGCGCGGTGAGTATAAGAGCCAAAGCTGGACCGTAAACAGACTCACTAGCGGCGTGACAGGGGGAGCAGAGGGGGGGGCGGTCAGTTCTTTTGTAATTTTTAGCCTGTCCAAAATTTTTTGTCAGAACATTTTTTTCTAAAAGTACAAAGTTTTAAATTAAATACATCCAATTTTGGTCGAATTTAAGAGAACAATTGAATTTTTCAGCAGCCGTAATCTCTTTCGTTGGAAATTTGCAGCTGCATGTCTGTAGGAAAACTGCGACTTTTTTCTCACCCTTCCTTGCTTTCTGAACCCACGACACTGCTGTATACCGCGCAATGCAGTAACTCCGTACCCGTGGTCTTGCAGTGTAAACTGGAGTCCGGTTGCCAGCCGTTGGGGTTTAAGGAGACAGAGATTGTTTAGTGTGTATTTGACTTGGCGCTGCAGACGAACTGTCGCTAATGTACACCAACGGGCGGATGAGAAATTCCGCCTAGTTCTACACACTTTTCCGTACCGTGGTCTGCCTGTCTGTCTGTCTGTCGTCTGTCGGTTGTAGAGGAACTGTCGCTGCTGTACGCGGACGGAGACATGGCGGTGGTGTTAGTTTGCTCTGAGAGAGACTCCCGTGACAGATGTTTGCCAGATCAGCTGCACGTGGAAGTTCTTGCACGCAACGCGTCCGTGCTGTCGGCCGATGACTTCGAACACAAACTGAATTCACTTCAACTCACAACTTGCATACTGCCAAGCGACGTGCCGCGCATTCTTTCTGCATACACTTCCGCATTACACACTGGTAAACGTTATTTAGTTGTACGACCTACTAATAATTTATGAACGCTCTTTAGTAAGTTTCTGTTGTTGTTGTCAGTGTCGTAACAAATACTAAATAAAAGTATTTAAATAGAATACAAATACTTGAAACTTTCAAACTATTTAAATACTATTTAAATACTTAAACTTTTCAAATAGTTGCTAGCTATTTAAATACCAGACAAATACCAAATTTAAAGTATTTTAATACTGTATTATTACACGACAAAAAAATTTTATGCCAATTTTTTTTTATTTCTCAGCTTAGAAAAAAGCACAGCAAAATGGTAACAGTCTAATTAATCACTGTAAATGTCATTAATCATCTGACATCAGTTCATCTCTTACTATCAGTTAACTCATTTCTCAATTACCAGTAATGCTGATTAACTTTCAACATTGCCAGTTTTTCAAGCAGTTTGTCACCAATTTTATTTCGCCGTTTTGTCAGTATACGAGTGAAGCTGAACTAAACAGTCTCTCCACTGGAGCGCTTGAAGGTGGGCACGTGTTGTAGCAAACAAAAAGTTGTTTGACAGTGCATCACACGATGGTTTTGCATGTTTTGCACCAATCTTCACCAGCTTCTTCTTCAGAACTGTGATTGTTGGCGGCACATAACCCATGCTGCATTGCTGTTCACCTTGTAAAATGTCAATGCTAGCAGCAGCTAAACATCGGTATGGCCCATACAATGCATAGTAGGGCCTAGTTGTCGTGCAAGTGTTCTAACATTCAAACAGTGCTGCAGTACTGAGAACTGTCAAACAGGCAAACACTGCGAAAGAGTGCTGGAGAAAGTAATTAGAAATTTTTAAACATTAAATACTCTTTAAAAGTATCGAAATACCGTTTTAAATACCAGCCATTTAAAAGTATTTAAATACTTGCTGTTGAATACTGTCTACGTATTTAAATAGTATTTAAATATTTGAAGTATTTAAATACTTTACAACACTGATTGTTGTTTAGTGAACTTGTTGAGACAATTTGCAGGCAGGGAATAGTAAAAAATTGTGATCCCTTAAATTTTAGCCTGTTGGTAAATGTCTTTTTTATTGAAAAAAAATTGTTGATAAGTTTGAAATTCGTGGTTAGAAATTTTTCATTTTGGCGCAATTTAAGGGCAGAATTGACGTTTCGGGCACCGGTATTTCCTATGTCGGAAATTCGCATTTGGCTGTCGAAAAAATGCCTTATCCTCTTAACTTTTTCAACACACGACGCTGCTGACACACACTGCATGTCGGCGATTGTGTGTAGAGTGTGAGATGTGGATTGAGCCTGCGTGTCAACTCAACGTTCCTCCAAGCCGTTCCAGCGTCGACCTCGATCTCCAGCTGGTCAGAACGTCAGATATGTTTAGAGCCGTGGGCGACAATTAACGATTAATTGGGCCTACCGGATTAATCCTTAAAGTTGTTTTAGCGATTGACGCAATTTTAATCTTTGGTTATCGATTACATTTACGCCTCAGTAAGAAAGCATTCTAAACTACATACGACGCGATACAATGATTGGGGAACGTTAATTCTGTACTCAGTCTATAAGAATGGACTTAAACTACGCATTATTGTGTTGCATTGCGTCTGTGACAGATATTCGTTGAACGACGTTTGAGTCTATAGTCTAGTTTTGGTAAACATTGCTATAGAATCGACCGGACTGTCAGGTTTGTCATTCCCCTTTTGCCGTCAGGCACATTGTAATACCGGCACTGTTTTGGCGCAGCACGTCAGAGATATCTTGGAATCAAAGCACTCAAGGAACCTTTTGAAAATGTTGAATATCGCAATAAGATAGCTTTTATTAAACATATTGACTTTTACAATATATAATCTTGTTTTATATTACTTTAATAGCCAAGTTTTAACACATGAGTTTAATGCTTACAGCATTTATGGCACTGAATGACTTAATTATGCTATAGCTTTATAAGACATGCTTGTTAACAAAGAACATTTTGCTGTTGAAACAGTTGGTTGGCGACTGGCTGAGCATCGCAGTAAGCGAAACAACCTCAGAAAATCGCGTCGACCGTTTGACCTTCGAACTGTCCGATGACCTTCAGTCCTTGTGGCTGACAACCGTGTTCTACAGGTTACAAAGATAATATTTACAGTGGCGTCTTAGTATGGGGTGGGGCAACTGCTCTTTTTCTTTAAATTCTAGCCTGTCTAAAAAATATTATGTTGGCGTTACATGCTCTCCCAGAATACAAAATTTGCTCTAGAAGTCCTCCATTGTGGAGAAATTTCATGGGCCACGCTTTACCGTGCGTGCTCAGTGTGACGTCATTATGACTGAAGAGTTTGTTCAAATTAGGGTTACGTTTAGTCCATTGTTATAGACAAGCCGATAAAGTGGCGCACCCACCCCTTGCATCGAAGCAGAGTGGTTGTCTCCGTGAATCTTTAAAATCGTACAAAATATTTGTCAACTATTAACGATTACTTTGAAACACGGTGTATAGGCCTACGTGATGTTATGCGCTTTTCGAACGCTAGCTGTGGTGAGTTGTGTTTCTGCTGTTGATTCAGGTCGGGCGAGTGTGTAGCTTCACCAAGGAGACTGTTGAAACGTGAGGCGCAAGACAACTATGAGTGGACTGTTACTTACTTATCATTCCAAGGTTTGTCTGCCGTCTTTTTAGCCGACCATACTAACGGTCATGCTTATGGTACGATCTGTCGTCCGTCTGTCCACTCTGTCGTATGTCGTCTGTCTGTCTGACGTAGGGCAACTTCGTTTAAACAATACATCGCTTTACCGTTACGCCACGCCATTAACCAAGTATGTAATATCCCGTTTACACGATCGAGCAAACATCAAGTAATCATCAAGCAAACATCGAGCAAACGTCGAGCAAACGTCAAGCAAACATCAAGCAATTAGAGCACACGTCGTACACGTGCACTTTGAATACATTTGCTTGATGGTTGCTTGATAGTGTAAACGGGGTATAGGTAAGCAGTTTATTAAGCATTTGTCTTACGCACATAATACGCAATTACAAATACACGAAACTAATCTAAGACAATAAAAAATATGAATACAGCAAATCAGTGAAATAATTTGCAACATAAGCTGGACATGATTATCCAGAAACCGGAGAGTAAACGTGCATCGTTTTGTACGTGTGTCAGAAACGTTGACGCTACTGCATGTTGACATTGATCATCTCATCCTGAGTCGTCGCTGTGTACAAGCTCATCACTGCACTGACTACAAGCTCATCGTCATCGAGGTCTTCACACGCTCAAGGTCACACGGACGACTTTCAGCAAGGTCAAGCTCAGGACGACCTTCACCGATGGTCGATGAGCTGACGGCTCTCTCCAGTGTCCTGCGTCGCGTCTGCTACGAGTTCAGCGAGCTCACGACACTCTTTAACAAAGGTAAAGTTATAGTAAGTTAGTTAAGTAGTCTTTGTTGGTTTTCGCCTCGGCCTTAAGGGCAAATTTTGTGGCTTTGGTTTTGCCGAAAGGGCCTTAACCTTGTTCTTGAAGGTTTGGCCTTGGCTAAAAAGTCAAGGTAGTGGACCTACAAAATTCGCCTTTTTATTTTTAACATCAACGTTACTTACTTACTTACAGCTGAAACCCGTTTTCAAAGGCGCAAATGAAATTGTGCACGTAGCCGAAGTCTACACGAAAACAGCAGTTTGTTACTTTATCTTTTATTTTTAGCCTTTGCGTTGTGGGAATCCTTTGGCCTTAGCCTTGAGTGTTATGGCCTAGATAACGTCACTATGTCCATGGGTCAGGTCAGGTCAAGTCAGGTACATGATTCTTCGAGTTGTGAGTAGCGTCGGATACGTAACCTACATGATTACCACAGGCAAAACGTTAACCCAATTGAACCATTGCAGATAGGCAATTTCTACAATATTGTGCAAAAAATAATTAATTTCTTTGGTTTTATTTGGTTGTGATCATCACGAATACACGAATATGGGTAAGTAAGCAATAACTAAGCAGGTAATTAATATAGTAAGTGAGCAAGTACGCTATGTCTGTAAGTAAATTTTTTATTGTTCGTTGCCAGCAAAAGCTGGGACCTAAACAGGTACACCGCGCGATGCACTAGCCCTGTATCCACTGAAGCAAAGGAAATGAAGATCAGCGCCGCTGTATGGATATAAAGCACAGAACAAAAAAGGTGTTTTGTACTAAACATTTTTTTTTCGTATTTTTACATTGCAAAAAGCTTCTCCAAGCGTCTTACCCCACTCGATCCCAGCGGTTTGCTTTTCTCTGGCTGTGTTACTGTATAGGCCCCTAGCGAATGGAGGAAGAAAACTGCAATGACTGGTTTGCTATGTAATGGTTGCAGAGGTCTGCAATGCCAGCATAGCGGACGGTTACTCCGCGTGTTTACTAACCGAAGAACCAATTGCGCAATCGTATCTAAATATCCATTTTGTAAGTTGTATTCTGTGTTTCGTCTATTTTTGTCATTATAATTGTTTATTTGCCCAGCGTAAACAAGTACACTGTGTCTCGATAACGTAGTACACCAGACATATCGATAACTTTGTCAATTCTTAACGGATTATCAAAATTCCTTTACAGACAGACTCTCGGGAAAATGTGCGATAAAACTACCGTTAAAGATCCCTCCACACCGAAAACGTATAAGCAAAACGTTTGCGAGGAGGATTGCTCAAAAAGTTACAGACAGATTTAGTTGAAAGTTTCAGAAAAAGCTACACGTTGGCCCCAACTTAGATTTCGCTGGTGATCCGGATTAGCATCTGCAACTGCGATAGAATTGAATGATTCTGCTCCGAATTTAGTAGTAGCACCTGGTGAACACAAAAAAAATCGAAATAGCGTTGGCGGAGATTTGCGGTCTCTGACTGCCCTTCTGCATTTAATTCTTAATTTCAACTGTAAATGTTTTTAATCGGAACTGCTTTCCGTATATAACATAGCTGTTAATAAGCGTGCTTGTGAATGTAAAGGCACCCTGTTTTTCTGTTTTTCTCATTTTTAGCCACAGCTGCAAAAGCGTGAATTTGCTGTCATTTGATGGAGTTATGAAAAAGTAAGGATGTTTTTGTTGAAACACGGTGTAGTTGACTGGTACGTGGTACGCGGTGGCGCGATATCCAGCGACGTACGGCGAGGACTTGGAGATCATTCGTATTGTCGGCTCTGAACATCGCAGCGTTGAATATTCACTCATCTACGTCACATCGCGGTAATTGTTCACTAAACCACCAAAAATCGACTGTAATGGAAATATGAAGTTTTCTTGCTGATTTTGCATTGCCTCGCTCTCAAGACTAGCTGTTTTTCAGTCTTTTAGGCGTGTTTTCGGTTGCTTGCAGTTACTCGCAGGCTTTGCGCTCAACTCAGCTCTCCATCCCTACGAAATAGTGAAATCGAGTAGCCGGCCTTCTGTCAGGGTTGAGGAGGCGTTCGTTTATCTGTTTTGGGTTACAAGTAACGTGTGATTTGACATGGCAGGTGACATTCCAGCTATTTAGAAGCAAAATAGAAATTTTGCGCAACCATAATCTTCTTGGTTTTAAATTTGCAGTTCTACTTCGGAAATTGTAACCTTTGCCTTTCCCAATCTTGGCTGACATGCCAGCTTAACTGAGTTCAACCATTGCGGGCTCGAAACACTGCAAAGAGGATGAACTTTTGTTGCAACAGCCTATAGGTGAAAATAGCTTGGTAGTGTAACGATTAGGACATTTTAATTACGATCAAAAAGTTGTGAGTGAGTTTGACTTCCGGTCGGGTCGCTGTCAGGTGATTACTACTTGGATGGGTGACTGACTACAGAGAGGTGAACCATTTTGGTGTATAGCAACACAAAGATCAACTTAATCTTACACATCTTATACACGTAGCCTACACACCTCTGGGGCAGGTAAATCTAGTACTGGCCTGCTTAGCTAAGATAAGGCAGGATATCTGGTGGCAAGCTACACTGTATGCTTCTATACGGCAGGTGACGCTCCGTATCTTTTTGATAAGTTACCACTAAGACCTACGGACAACCGTTTAACCTCTTAAGCAAATAACTTCTTGTTGTTGTTGTTGTTACTTACGTGTACAGGTCTGGGCGATGTTTAAGTCCTGCGCGTGCTCGTCTGTCGACTATAAACGACGATGAATACTCCGACATTCTGCTTTATTTCTCCCACTCCACAGGTATGACATTCAGACTACGGTCTACGGACGTACTACGCACGTATGTAAATGAGCTGTGCACGAATGATTACGCATGCGCTACCCATTGTGAATTTATTGCTTTAAACGGCCAAACTACGACTTCTAAATTTAACAAGTTAGTGCAGCAGTATTACGATGAAATGGCCAAAACAGTGGTCGTTTACGTCAAATGTTTTCATGATATTGTTCGCCAAAAATTATCAAAATTTGCCGATGTTTCACGCAGTTATTCAAAAAATCTTAATGGCACTTTTTTGTGAGAGATGATCTATATGGCTGTGGAGTGTAGTACGGTTTACAGTCGTCTACACAGACTACCACCAGTACTTGCTGGCCAGACAATGCTTCGACTACACCCAGTCAGGTCATCCGTCTTTTGGTACTTCGTGCGGCAAGGAACGGTCAGCACTGGTTTTGTACGCGAGGTCAGCCAGTGCACTGAGGTCATCCAGTGCGCCAGCTGCCAGCGTCTTCGTCAACGAATTACTGGCAAGAGTTGCGCAGACTTTGCTAACGTCCTGTGCCAATCAGCTGCATCTGACAAGTCTAGATCAAGGTTGGTCAGCTCTGCTGCCTTTTAACCAGTGACGCATGGTACAAAACACTTTTCGGACTTAATTCACGGATATTTGGACTTGCGTAGGCTACGAATTTTTTAATTATTGTTTCCCTTTTGCCTAGTGGCTACAACGCTATCGACTTGCTGTAAGCTATACCGTATGTGCCATGTGTTTAGCCGAGTGTCGCATGTGGATGCCCTCGTGCGCCGTCTCTGACGCAGTTGCAGTCAGCAACTTCACAGAAGATAAGGTACAACAACAGCTGCCTCTGTGTCAGTTTCGTGACTGCCTCATATACTCTCGTCAGCGGTACAAAATATTACAACAGTAGCCTAGGCTATTTATGCGAATTTCTTGTCGGCGTGTCGTTTATATTGATCATAAATAGGGAAATACGTCGTAAACATTTCGGGATATTAGGGGCGGGGTGGCGCTGAGAACGAAAGACCGGAAAATGCAGGGCCAGCTATAGCGGGTCGAGCCTGAAATTTTTAAGGCGACAAAAACGAACTAAACGGCCAGTTTTTTTCGCTTCATACAGTCCAACGTGCAACGCAACTGAAGTAGCATTTAAGTTCAATTCTGTTCTGTCGCTTTGTACACACAAGCCTACATGAAAGTGTTTTAGCCGACGATACCGGTACAGTACTTAGTACGGCCAGGCTATCGCTACGCTCTGTCGTCCGTCTGTCGTTTGTTTGCTGTAAGGTCATATACTGTGGCTAAACGGTACGTCGTACGGGGTCGGCGATGGTACCGTTTTATATAGCATTGGTAAGTTCCTATAAGATGTTAACAGTAACCATGTCGCTAGTCGCTATCTGCAGCAGTTTGGTTGCAATTTGCAACGCTAGTATTTGGGAAAGATGCCAGAAGTTTAGTCAACTTTATATCGGCAGTTGTGTAAAGAAGTAAGTAATTGCGTTTATATTTCGGGCGCAGGCAACAAAATATTCAAAACGTCATAATCCGACAGTTATCGATGCAGGCTGCGGATGTGTGCCGGGAGTACGATTGACTAACCCTGGCGACAGCTGGGCTTTTGTTTTGTTTATTGCCGCACCGTGCACTGTTGATGCTGCCGGTTGCAGCTGCTGGACTTATGGCACAGCGTGTATCACTGGTCATCAACATCTGCTTCGTGGGATTCAACTTCAATGCGATTTCAGAGACATCAAGAGACTGGCAACGTCGCTCTGTTTGCCACTGGAGCCGTGTATGTAGTTGTAGACTACTAGTAGTAGTAGTAATAGTGATATGTTAAACAGCTGTCCGGAGTGGGATAAGTGAGTGTTAAACAAACTTATACTATGTATACTCCAGACAGTGTTTTGACACTTAGTGCATTTTCTGACTTTATACCAGCTCCGGTTAAATCAACGTCCTGAGCAGTTCACGTCTGCACTTTTATCACTGCCGAGTTTGAAATCTACACTTGGTGGATATTTAGACGAAAATTTCCGACAAGCAGAAGATTTTACGGCATTTGCCGACAGTCCAAAACGGTGAGGGGGGATTATTTCCTGTCACGACGCGACTGGGTCGGTGGATTGATTTTTTTTGGTTTCAGAGCAGGGTCGTGTCAACCTTACTTCAACACGTCGTTCACTGTCAATCCCGCCGGTCTGGCCGAATGGACGTTCAATAGTTCCGACGGTACTGCGACTGCTTTCATAATTATACCAACACAGTTGTTACGTATAATTCCGTCAGGTATTCAGATGCTTGCGTTCAAAGTCAGTATTTAGATGCTATCTGATGCCCAACTGCACGAGTTTACGTGAATTTGGGACAGTAGACCTACTTTGACTGCTGATAGTCTACAACCTACAGAAATTAGTTTTTGAATGATAATAAGAAGATCGCTAAAGTTTTCGCTTGCAGTTTGTAAAAATGCAGTAGTTTAATATGTTAAAACTCAAAAATGTAAAAAAAACAAATAAAATCCGTTACGTGTTGTACAATTCGTGAAAATGCGATTTGTTAAATTCTTAAATTTAAAATTCGCAGAATGCAAATTCTCGAACTTCGCTTTCATTCACTCATTCAGTCAGTCATTGATTAAGATGTCTGGACGGTGTAGATACGCCGGCGGTGTTGAAGCTATTGTGGGTTGCCGACGACAACTCTCACGCCCTGCAGTACTATTGTCGTCACGTGCTGGTTGCGGAAGGACGCTGCGACCCGATCTCCTCACTTTTCATCAAGCTGCTCAGGCGCGATGACGTTAAGTCGGATGTCGCCAGGTCCTCGCTGGACCTCATGTCGGTCGCGCTAAGAACAGCTTGCCTTGAACCTGGAGACCTCCACGTCAGTGACCAGAGCGGTCAGTCGCAGACCACCAGTGACGTCAGTATGCCAGTCAGTAAGTAAGTAAGTGAATGATTAGTTCAAAAGCCATTTGCGATCGGCATCCAAAGTTGTCCAGAAATCGCGCTCAATTCTTGACGTTCTGCCCAGAAATTTTAGGGTCGTGGGCCACCAAACATTTTTATTCAAATTATTATACCTGCCTCATTAAGTTCACGTTTTTGACCAGCAGATTCAGCAGTTTAGTTAAGCTCTCAACGCGCGCGCAACGTAAGCAACGCAACGACCACAACAAACGCAACAGACGCAACGCAAGAACAAACACCGTTTCTGTCCTTGCATTTGTTGCGTCGTTGCGTTCGTTGCGTGGGCCTATATCTTGTTGCGTTTGCGTGCGCTGCGTCGGGTTGAATTGGCACACCCGAACAACGCGCAGCGCAGCCTTCATAACTTTTTGTTATAACTTTTGGCTCTGTGTGTGGAAAAAATGCTGTTACTGAAGTGAACTGAACTGATTTTCTGTCTCGTTGAAGTAAGTAAGTAAGTGCATATTTAGAGTGCACAATGTCAGCCAGTGGCCGAATCTGAGGCAAGGTAGGAGGCTGAGTTGAGCTGAGCGCCGAGTCGCTGCAATTGAAAAATGTTCAGTCGATTGATTGATTGATTGATTGATGCTTTCTTTTATTTATTTATTTATTCACTGACTCTGTAGCTCTGCATATTGGCTTACCTCTTCCTCCAATTGACAGCATTCTGACATTGATGACTGTCTGGAGCATAAGAGGGAAGATTATGAGAACTGCCATTATTGTTAGTTACATATGCACACTTTGGATTGACAGTTCTTACAATTTTAGTTTTAGTTTGTTTTTTAAGTTTTGTGTTTCATAAAGGTTAAACTTTGCGTAAAGGTTAAACCGTTTGTTTCGTTATTATGTGTAGGTGCATTTTGCCTGGAAAGGCCGTCCCCGAAATGACCTATACTATGTCGGGCGGGACGTTAAACCCTACTCACTCACTCACTCTGCATATTGGCGCTATACAAATATGTTTATTATTATAATTATCATTATTTGGTTTATATGTTCTGTTTAGTATTGTGTCCGGTACCAAAACTGCGTAAGACTGGCTGCACGCTGGACTCTGTGCCTGTTGCACGTCACGTGAACTTCAACAAGGTATAATTAACTTAAACCAATCAGACTTAGCTCGCATTGGTACTGTTGTCACAAAGTTATCACTCTTTCGACTGTAGTCATGCGTCATAAAGCAAACGACTGTGTATTCTATGCGATCTGAGCTTGGTTTAGGTATGTTACAGCACTGTCTGGAGTGGTACAAGCTCGTACTGCGTACTCGTTTATCCACTCTAGCAGTGCTGTAACTAATACATACACAATTCTTGTAGTTCAGCCAGTGCAAATAGTCAAGAAAAAAAATCTTGCGATTGAAAAGTTAGAATATCTGTTGAAAGCTGCAGCTAGACAGAACAGCACACGAATTTCGAGACATTCTATGCTAGTTTAGAAAATGATAAATGAAGAATTCGAATTTCACGAATTTCAATAATTTCGGAAAACGCGTTGTTTGTTAAATGCAGTTTCCCGGGTCACGTAAACTGATTATGTCGCAGTATCCTAGTCAAAGCAAAGCTGCAGTCATACGTGACACGTCACTGAGACATACGTGGAATGTGTCTGTGTATAGTTGGGTGGTGTGTGGTACTCGTATTCGCTGCTGCCTGGCGTTGAGTTGGTCGATTTCATCACGGCAATATTACAACCGGCAAACGACGGCTTGTTCGTCGCCATGTTCCGAACTGTCAGGTCCACATTCTTGCTATGAGTATTATTGTCTCAGCCAAGTAAGCGGAAAATACTATATTTTTACTCGATTTTTAACGAGATTGCATATATGCTAAGCGCATCTTAGCTATCGTAGAGGCCTTTGTCCGCCCGTCCGTCCATTGTGTCTGTCTGTTACACTCTGCGATTGTATCAAAACGGTAAAGTTAAAATCGCGAAATCTTCAGAACAGGCAGAGTATACATACTTTGTAAACGGTTGAAGTTTTTTGCTCTGATCTGCGGTAGAGACGGCGAATGTCTGTCGGCGACGACTGCAGTGATGGAAGTGCGAGACAGGGAAGCTAACACGTCGGATTTCATCACAACATACAACTCTCATATCGGTCGGTCCTTTCGACCGTTACAGCATGTACTCTGCCTACTATGAACGCAATCCGTTTTATGCCGCTGTTTCGAACTTTTCGGCTTTGCGTTGCTGAGTGTTATTAACTTATTATAAGTGAACAATTTAATGAATTCATAAAAAGATCATGCCTTTGATAGCAAGTTGTGCAAAATGTACAGCCTGCAAAAATCGGGTATGAAAAAAGTGTAAATTCGTAAAATTGTGCATTCAAGTTTTCAGCATGCGGTGAAAAACAACAACACAACAAAGTATTAAAACTTGAAAATAAGTCAACACTCATCTGTTGATGCTATGTTAACGACGCAATAAGTTAGGCCTAAAATAAAACAAACAATATGGTGAAATTATATTTAAGTCACACAGCACTGAGTCTAAGTCCAGTACATGTATATCTACAGGGTGGCCCAAAAAAGTAAACCATTGCATTTTATCCATATCTTTGCTTAATACTGACCAATTTTCACAGTGTTTTTTATCAGTGAACTTTCTAACAAATTTACTACCCAACCCCATGTACATCACACTTATTATGTCGCTACGCTACCTTGTACTTCCACATTCTTGGCTAGTTATTGCAAAGTTTATTTTTTCTAAAACACCTATTGTTGTATTGTGTTATCAGTGACATTCATTGATGTATACTGTTATTTTATTGTGGCGTGTTAGTGGCTGCGGCCCTTTGTCATTAAATCAAATAACAATACATTGTAAATATAAAAACTAGCAATATTTACAGATGGGCAGAAGGGTATAATGGCAATTTAAAAAGTATTTAAGTAAAATGTTAAATATAAATCATAATAAGTGCCAAAAAGGTTTACATATAGCTACAGAGTAAGTTTTCATCTTTCAGCAACATAGTGCACAGCTTGTAAGGCCGCACGATCAAAATACAATACTCATGCAGTTAACTGAGCAAAATTGCAGCCGCCAACCAGCATTAATGTACATGCACAAAAATAGTTTAAATTATTTGAAAAATGTTCATTATGTCTTCCATTGCTTTTTACACATATTATAACTCATATTTAACATTTTAGTTAAATACTTTAGAGATTTACCACTAGACCTTTTGCCGATTTGTAGAGATTGTTGGTTTTCGGATATTTATGTTTTACAAGGTAAAGTAGCGATGCAATAGGTGTTATGTGCATGGCACTAGTAGCAAATTTTTTACAGAATTTATTAATAAAAAATTGTGAAAATTGGTTAATATTTAGTGAAGATATCGTCGAAGTGCAATAGCTTACTTTTTGGGTCACTCTGTAAGTTTGGGTCCTCGTTGCGAGATCAAGCAACGGTCATGCACTCATGCTCTGTACATCTTAAACCATTAATTGTCTTTTTTACCTACTTACTTACTAACGTATAAGTTGTGTGTAAATACTGGCATGCAGGTCGTCTGCAAGTGTTGTGGACGGACTACGACTACGCGCTGTTGTACACGTGCATGTCATCAGTCAACGGTCCATGTCCTCGCGACCAGGCGCGTGTGGTAGTGTACGCGCGCGCTCGGCGTAACTACAACAACACTGACGCAGTGGCTGGAGGTTGGCATCTGCCGGATTATGTGCGACAACAGCTGGAACCAGTCGCCAACGACGCCTGCCTGGACCTCGAAGACTTTGTGCCCGCCACATTACCACCCGGTTAGATCAACCTCTTCTTGCTGTATATACAGGGTGGGTTAACGCCAGTTTTTATCCATGTATTCGCCAACTGTTGACCGATTTTTAATATTCTTTTAGCATGTTTTGCATACTTTGTCACATTTAACTATCTCCGAGTGAGATTAGCACGTTGAAACTTCTGATGCAGCATGAAAAGTCTTTGTCTTAATCTTGTAAAAAGTTTTGTTTATGCCTACACCATTCACTGCTGTGTACACGCTGTTGTTGCCTGCATGAGTGTAGATATGGACTGTGATTTGCCGTACTCCGGTCGACGCTCATGTCGCATTGAACACGTCCTTACACTGGAGCGCTTCAACCTCCGCGAGGTATCTATAATTATACAGCTAAGGAAACTAACGACTAAATCCGTTAAATTAGTTATTTAATTAAGTTGGTATCTATCGGTTGAAATACGAGTACAATTTAGGACTTCTAAGCTACGTCACGAACGTCAAAATTTGTGGTTTTTGTACCGATTGTGCAGTGTTGGTTTGCGTTTATTCTTGCGTTTTGACTGTTGAGGCAGCTGCGTTTGTTACGTGCTCTCTTGCATTTGCTGCGCACTTGCGTTTTTTGCGTTGAATAAATGAGGCAAGCAGCTTTGCAGCATGGATGAATTGGGCCTTAATGCCAGTTTAAAATAGAAACAAGAAGCCCAGCTGTCACTAAGTGTAGCCGACTGTATACTTGCCTGCACCCAAAGACCAGCAAATTTAAAGGTATTTTTACTTACTTATGTAACTTTAACTTTGACAACGCAAATTGTCTTGCAAATTTTGGCGGTCAGACCTTTATTTTGAAAAAAACAGATGTCCGTAGAGGGTTGGCGACTTACGGCGATGCTAACGTCGGATAGGACATTGATATGTTTTTAAACAGACTGCAGTCGTAACTATGCCACCAACTGAAGCGGTTTGGCCGCAATTTGCCATGCAAGTATTTTACTACCCTTGCTTGGGGGATGAAAATCGTAGCCTGCAGCGGTTTATAAGTTATTGCGTTGACAGAGAAAAAGACTTAGCGACGGTGCTGAAAACAATGCTGTCAGCTGTCGTCGCTTCTGCGGGCACAAAAATAGCCTACATATCGAACATTATCATATACACTATGCAGTGATGTTGGTCCTTGTCTTCAAGGACTTTTTAAGGACCAAATTGAAGTCCTTGTCTTTGTCCTGATCCTTGATGTTAAGTCCTTTAAATTCGTTTTTAAGCAAAAAGTTGCATCTGCATCTCATAAATCTTTTTATAAGTGCAGACTGTTTTCTATATCACCGAGACCTATTGTATGGACATAGTGTCTCTGCGACTGAGTGCATGTAATTAAATAAGCTGCTAGAGTGACTACCATGCTGTTTTACGACAACCCATGTTTCCGCTGTCTCCAGATTTACAGCCTTGTCTTTGTCTTGTATCTGATTGCAATGCACCTGTCCGCAGGACGTGAACACCCTGAATAGCAGCCCTTTGATGTTGTGACTGACTGTGCTGCATGCTGGTTGGTGGTCTTCGTTCTGGGTAAACGACGCATCGGCTTGCTAGATGGCTAATCACAATACAAAGTGTGGGTTTGGCTAATGTCGAGTTTCTTCATTCAGTGACATACGTTATGTCTATGTCAACTCAGAATAGCGAAAACTTTTTGATATCCTGTGTTCAGATAGTTTTATGTTAGGCTTTATTGTGCTGCAGTTTTGGTAGGCCGCAATACGCAATACGTTTGTTGGTCTCTCTGTTTTGTTCTTGCTCCTAACTCAAGGGCCACGAAAACCAACATTGGTCTGAATGTTTCTCACAACAAAAGTAGCCGACATGAAAATTTTCAGCTTAAAAGTTAAGACTGGCATTGCATTGGCGGACGGCCACACAATATGACGACATTTGGTTGTCATATTTTATTAGTTTTGTGCAGGTTTTAGTTGCATTCATTTTACACATTGGCCACATTACCTTAAATGTGACACCGCATCATGAGGAAATAAGTTTTGCTGTTATAAAGACTGATATTTTGAAATATTATATATAATATAAATATCTACACGTATTGCATTTTATAATGACAAGTATTCAGACGAATGACACTTTACTGTTTGCTATTAAATTGAGAAAATGACAGAAGTCCTTGTCGTTGTTTTTGCAACAAAGTCCTGGTCCTGGTCCTTGGCTCTCAAGTCCTTATTAACATCACTGACGATATGACTGTAGATGTACGGCAGTTGGCAGTTGTTGTCGCGGACGAGACACGGACGAGCTTCCAGTAACGAGGAGCTGCTGGGCGAGACTGCAGAGTCGCTGAGGTTCAGTCTCGGTGTCGGCGACAGCATCAGATTCAGTCGCACCGTCGAACGTCGGTCAGTAAGTACAAGCGGCGCTCAATTCGCAGAATCTAAAAATGACGGCTACCCTAAATTTTTTGGCTGTTGGAAAATTGTCGAAAAAATTGCTAGTATTCTTGGTGAATAAAGATGTATATTTTTATAGCGTTTTCTTTTTCCTGATCCCATCAGTGGCTTTATGATAGAAGGTAAAGGGTGGCAAGTAAATTTTAGCCTGTCGAAAAATTTCCTCAATGTCAGAATATTTCCTCCAAAAATACAAGATTTGGGGCCAAATATTTCCCGTTTTCCGGAAATTTAGAGTGGCTGTAGCAGTCAATTTGTTGGAGCCGCGTGAGTTTTCTTTTAGCAAAGGTTTTTTTTGTAGGCGTGAGTGTGTAGCTAAGTTTATTGTATTTTGATGAATATTCATATTTTCTAATGATGAAATTGTTGTGTTATGTCGCACAGTGCTGAAACGTGTCAGACTGTAGAGGGTGTTGTCAACGCCGTCAGAAATGTTTCTGCAACTTTTCTTTACACTGTTGACTCAACACCTTGTAAGTCATGATGTTGTTCTTTGTCCATGCTGTCCATTAGTTTTATGTGGTATTTTATTGTTTTCTGGCGGTGTTATAGGCCTACATTACTGTTGTTTTTTTCTTTCACTTATTTATTTTCAGTGCGATCTCGCCGAGTTATGTCTTCTCATCGTCGTGCAATCTTGTTCCATAATGCGAACTGTGTTCAGTATATAATCTAGGTCTCAAAGTTTGCGGGCCGTTCCCAAGATGGATTTGACGCCAAAAACATGCAAAAATCGTCAAAAAAAAAACGTCAGAATTTGATCTTAGTGCTACAACAATTATTTTAAAAAATATTTAAAAATCGTCATACAATTCAACGTATTAGCTGTAATAACTTCGGGGCTAGGTGGTCACTACCTCACGAAACTACGACTAGTGAGTTGAACCCGCGACCTATTGATCGTAAGTACAGCGTCTTAGACGTTGCGCCACCAAACGCTGACAATGTTGCAAATCTGCCGAAGGTGCTGTACATAAATGCTTTATATAGACAACTTTATTTGTCAAACACTGACAGCGTAATAAACAAAAAATACACAAAAAAATAAACAACTTAACTAATACCCCCTTTACACGATGACGCAAACATGAAGCAAAGATGAAGCAAACGTATTTAAAATACACGTGCACGACGTGTGCTCTGAGTTTGCTTCACGTTTTTGCTTGCTTCATGTTTGCTTCATCGTGTAAACAGGGTATAAGAAACAAAACTATTAATTAACATTACTACCAACGACCGACAGTTCTTCCATTGCCACATCTTTAAATACTTATATCTGATCAAGGTTAAATAAGTACTGTCCGCGGTATGATTGACTGATTGAACTAATGGTTATGTTGCAGACCTGCTGAAAGTGCTGTACATGAACGCTCAGTACTTGATTGTGCACGAGTGCGTTGCTAAGCTGTTTGGCGTCCTTGACAACGGCCACGTGGCGGCTCCGTCCCCTGAAGACGGGTTGGACTGTGATTGGCCAGCTGATGTGAAGATCTACGGGCGCACTGCGGTCATTACGCCGTCTGTACGACGAATGCTTGTTGACATCGCTACACCTCGCAGCTGTGTCGACCTCTCTCACATGCACCCCGTCAAACAAAACGGTGAGATCAGATCGTCACGCCTTGCTCAATGCTAAGCACTGCCCGCGGGTAGCACCAGTCGCTTTCCGCGGGCAGCAATTACGTCTTCAATACAGTATAAATTTACGTCGTTTAACGTCGTTTGTACGACAGATTTTTGGTTGACGTTGATCTCGTAGCTGTGTAGATCTAGCAGCAGAACGGTACATAGTTATAACAAAGATTTTAGAAGCAAAATAAAAAACGTCTGCGAACGCATTTTTATGACAAAAAACAGTGATGTTAATCTTTGGCCTTGGCCTTGGCCTTAAAGCCAAATTTTGTGGCCTTGGCCTTGCAATAGACAGGCCTTGGTTTTGGCCTTGGCCTTAGAGATTTGGCCTTGGCCAGAAAATCAAGGCCACTGCCAAAGTTTCGTGTGACTACAAAACTCACCAAATGCAATGTAACACTGTGAATTAGGGAGAAAGATCCCCAGTGCTTCCAACACTGTATAACTTTCTGTAACAGACTTTCGAACTGATGGTGAAACTGTTTTAACTAGCTTAGTTGCAGTACTGTAAAAACAGGCTTTTTTCTTCATCTTTTAAATGGAATTTGTAGCTGACAAAATGTTTTTCGACTTTCAGTGACTGGGTAATTATAATAACTTTCGAACTACTAGCACTGTTTTGACTGTCAGTAACTGGATAGTTCTACTCATTTCTGCATATTATGTTGTCGTTGATGAGTGATGCAGCTGACGATATTAAATTCTATAAGTTTCGTATGTAAAAGTCTTTAAAACAGGATTTCATTACTTTATCTTTTATTGTAAGCCTTTGCATCATGGAATGGCTTTGGCCTTGAGTGGTCTGGCCTTGTTAACATTACTGCCAAAAAATTTATAATGTTTGCAAACGTTAATAAAAAAAACGTTACTCGGAACTGCTTTGCTTGTTTTGGCATACTGACATAGACGAAATAGGCCCTTGTGGTGTTGTTTTGAATACAAAGTACTATTATTCCATCGGCAGCACGTTGATTTCTGCAATAAATATTTAAAATATTTTTATTAACCGTTATTTTCGCACTTTTCTTTTAACGTTTTGTAAAAATTTAAAAAAAAACGTTTGCAAACGTTTATCACAGGTACGGAACGGTAATATTACATACACAACGTTGTTTCCGTTCAACACAACACATGCAAAGGTCTTTTTGTTTAGTTTTTGTTTGCAATGTTGTCAGCATTTTTAACTGAGTAGATGACATTTCTACAAGCAGAACCTTTCTTTAATTCAAACTGTGCGTAGTAACTTGAGAACATAGTACGAAACGTAGATTTACTAGTTTGCCGAAGTGGCCTTACTCTGTAGAAACAACGCCACGATAATTTTATAAACGCGTATGACAAAACTTAAAACCTGGTCAAACTCCGGGTCTGACGTTCTGACTCATGACCCGACCCGACCCGGCCCGACCAAAATGGCTGACCCCTCGGGTCGGCTCCATCTCTGGTTTGCGTTGCGTTATATTTCAGACAAGTGCGACCTCCCGGAAGGCTGCAAAATTCAAGACTACATCGTGCAGGAAAATTTCGACTACAAAATGGTAAATATACATTGATTAGTTTTATATAAGTAAATAGTTTTTTTTCAGTTGAGTTTGATCTGTGTAAAATTTCCTTTCTTTTAGTACTAACGCTTTACTAAAGGATGTTGAGCAGGGCCATAGCATATAGTTCAAGTCTTGCGTTTTTGATGTATGCATCGTATAATGTCTTGCTTTTGCTTTCAATTCTCAGCCTGATGAGAAATAACTTCGAATAAGTAGTAAAGTACGGGGTGAAGGTCTGCTGTGGCTGATTGTGTTATCTGTCTAGATATGTGGGTGTTGTGCAGCTGGAAGGCACGTGGCATGTGCTGGTTCGCTCCACGTTCCGTCAGACAAGCACACTACCGAGCACCGTCAAATTCACACCCTATCCGGACGGCACCGTGCGTCTTGTGCGCATACGCAGCATCAAGTAGGTAAAGATAAAGGTGCCATGCCCCACAGAGGCAAAGGCGGAGTGCTTATCTCCCTTTCTTAGGCCTTTGAACCCGTAGGTGGATAGACCACCGAGTCCGTTACGCATGGCCAGTGTGACGCCAGACCTACATGTACGGTTCCCAGCCGCAGAGCGTCACCGCCCTTTGACCGGTACTAAATTATACTGCTTGCTGAACAGAGGCACATGTGTGTGAACAACTAGCCCAAAGTCTCTGTCTGACAGTGCCCCGGCTCAGAGTCGATCCTGGGACCTTTCGGTCATTAGTTCGGCTCGTTACAGTTACACTACCAAGCCACGCATCAAGTATAGGCTACGCAAAAAATGACGATAGTAAAAACGACAATACGGTAGCCTAAATTTTCATTGGTATGCGCAACAAACCTGTGCAAAGTAGAATCAATACAGATTGCAAATTCGAAAAACAATAACAAAACCAAGAAAAGCCCAGTTAACGCAAAGAGGAACGCGCGACAGCGATGCATGTGTGAAGGCTCGGTGCGAACGAAATCTAAGCTCACAACGATGTTTCATTTTTAAACTCGGCGCCATATCCAGTGCATAAATTTTAGTATTGGCTAAAAATCACAAATTTTCCTACCCCCTTTCATTTAGCGCCTTCGATCGGGGTGATCCCTTTCGAATTTATGGAAAAGCTTTACTGATTGTGAAACTAGAGTCTACCGGGCAGCCGATGGGCAAAATTTGGTGATCCTAGCTTGCACCGTTTTTGACTGATCCACCCGTGTGACAGACAGACGGACGGACGGAGGGACAGACGGACAGAATTGCGATGGCTAAGACGCGCTACAGCAGTAGCCTATCTCGCGCGTAATAATGACTTCAACGAGAAGGTAAGACTAAATACATCATAAGTCGTTGGTTGATTTTAATAATTCGTGACGTAAATGACCGTAGTTTTGCCGACCTTTCTCTAATACTGTTGCTACACTACCTTGTGAAGTGCAGAAGTCGTAGTTTGGCCGCAACATAAGCATAAACACCGCATCTGTCATTGCGTTTTGATTGTTGCTTACTCGCGTCATTTGCATCTGTTGCGTGTAGTTTTTTCATTTTCTATACGTTTATCGAGTTTGTTGTGTATTTGCTGCGAAGTTGTCTTGCGTCAGCTGCGTTGTGTGCGATGTATGCTGTGCGTATATAGGAACGGTACGGAGTGTGATACGGAGGTGACTCGGATGTACGAGGATACGGAGTTGACGAGCGCCTTTCAGGCCGTCTCTCGACGCTCTTCCGGTCAGTTTTGCACAGAGCTCCACTCACAGTGCACGCCGACAATAATAGCCATTAGGTTGACAGGTCGCTCGCTGTACCTTTAAAGTTGAAGCCAATGTTATTATTAGCAATCGTAAAGTGCCTTATCAGTTTTCGATTAATCTTAAAATGCTTGACCTTGAATGGCCGTGAAATGCCATTTTATGCTAAAATTAATTTGCAGACCTAATTGTGCTTGGCTATGTGATCGGTGATGGTCATTCGTTAGTTATATTTTTTTTTCGTTTGGATTCGGTTTTCCCACATCTGTTTTGGAGGGTGCATATTCCCTGAGGTCTGTCGGCCCATCGCCGCAAAAACTTTGCCGCGTGATCGGAATAGGTGTAATTTTAAAAAGCAAGTTTTACATCCGTTCACAAATTTGACGGACGAACAGACAACCCGCGCCTATGCCATTGCTGACCTTGTGGTGACAGTGGACCGACAGACGGAAAGACAGGCGGACGGACGGACAACATGCGATATCATTACCCGCGCCGTTGCTATTGTCATTGTTGCGTGCAGTGTTGACGTTGGTGCTGTACGCGACATCGCAGCATCTAGTGACGCTGGACTGCGTGGATGGTGCCCGGTCTGGCGGCCAGTGTACCGCGGAGAGGGTCGAACTGACGGTCTGGGGGCGCCACTGCGGACGCCTGGAGCCGCCATCACTACGTCAACATCTCGTACGAGAGACCCGGGACAGAACGCTGCGCTGCTACGCCACCCGTACCATGACGGACGTCCCGCCTAACGGTGCGCAAGGTTACGGCTCAGTGTTTAGCCGACCGTAACTAACCGTCGCGCTTATGACATGCTGCTCTGCCTGTCGTCTGTCTGTCTGTCGTTAAACATTAAAGGTGGTGTATCTTTAAGGAAAACCCATTACAGAGCTACGCAGCGTCACCTGCCATATGGGATCACGCAGTGTTACTTGCCGCCCGACACAGGTGAACGCGCACTGCTTTAACCCTAGCCAGACGAGCCGGTACTCGATTTACCTATTTCGGTGGATGGAAAGTTGAGTTGACCTATTTGTTTGTCTGTCTGACGTCTGTAACATATGTATTGTGGCTAAACGCTACGTCTTACCGAAAAACTGTTTGATGAAGCAAACAGGGTTGCCCGACCGCTGCCATGTGGTACCAATTCGGACCCCCTATACGATCCCCTTTTACCAAACGGAGTATCGCCGAATTTGTATTGAGAATTGCAGCCAGCCCGATCGATTCAGTTAGTTGCGTGGTTACTATTGACAGCTCATAAGAACTTCTTGGTGCCCTATCCAACGGTATCATTGCCGACTTTTAGAATACCGTCCAGATTCAGAAAATTTGCATTGTAAACATTTTAAGGCGTTGTCAGAAGTTTACGTTATATCGCAACTTATGTAAGTAAAAAAACTACGTTCACATTTGCAGGCCTATGGACGCAAGCACCTACGGTCGGCTTTCCTAGCAACAGTTGGGCTGTTATTGTTATGAAGTCGTTCTAATGGTGTTTCTTGTCTATTCAACGACTTTACAACAACAACAACGTCAACAAATGACGTCACCAGCGCTTGATGTGTATAATTTGTAAAAAAGAAATGATGAATGTATGTTGCACGATGTGTTTGTCATTGTTTCGACAGAGCTGTGTCAGATGCCACCTAGCGAATGTTCACTGAACGAATTCACAACACAGGAAAACTTTGACGCCAGATCTGTAAGTATTATAGGTCTGTACTGCAACGTCCTATGAGATAAACAACTTTTGCAATAGCTTGTTTCTATCATGTTGTGTACCAACATACAGGCCTACTGTAGAAACTTTGAAAAAAAGGAAATGCAGTAGAAAGACCCAGGAAGCAGCGGTGTCTTGGGTTTGAAAGTTTGGAGGGCAAGAAGATGCAATTTTCAGAGAGACAGCTGCAGCTGCTTCACGACAGAAGAGATGTGCGTGTTCAACGCTTTTAATTTTGCCCACAATTTTTCAAAACAGAGGACGTTTAGCTCCAGCTTAAAGTTTTGTATTTTTACTGCTTGCGGACGCTATGGCAGTATTGTTTTCGGCATCGTCGCCATTTTTTTCTGTGAACACGGTAACTCATGAATCGCAGCACAAGCATGTAGCTTACGTACCTCGACAAGCTCTAAAATCTTAGGCCTATTGGATTTTAAGGTAAGATCGGTGGCCTCTGTCACCAAGCACTATAATGTGGTACTGGCCTCACCGCCGAGAACGTAGCGACAGTATGCATAGATATGGGAGAGGTTTGGCCTACCGCTCATATAACCGAGTTGTGTTTGCAGCTCACTGCCGGCTCTCGGTCATTTAAACGAAGACGAGCACCGACCGCAAAGTCGCAGAGCTGTCAGAGATCATGCAGACAATGGGGCCAGTTTAGTTTTGACTTTTAGTTTAATTTTTTGGTCGTTAGCTATGTAAGTTGTCATGTCTTGGATAATCGCTGTGTATTTGGATCGGTCAGATAACAGGCCGATGGAGTCTGGTAGCAAGTACCGTGCTGGGCGACTCGGTGCAACAGGAACGCTCCGAAGATCTGAGAATTGCTCTTAGCGGCAAAACGCTTTATATTTCTGCCGCCGGAACGTTCAGGTCACTGCTCGCTGTACAATGAAAATCTTTGTTTATTCACCAAACGATGACTAACTATTTCCTGAACTGGACTTTATTCAGCTGTGTCTAGTGAATCTAGCAGTGATTATGGCTGGATAATCCGCCGGTTTTATTTCGCTTAATCTCTGACCCTAATCCTATTCTTCTAACTCTAACGCTCCGTGTAGCGACGTCGGGTGCTGCTACTTGATTTTTAACATCTTTTTTGATCAAGTATTGTTTCGTTACTATATATTTGTGTGTTGTGGAAAGTAAACTGTTTTTGTTCGAACTTTCGGGCCCTTTCAGCTTTGCAATTGTTTTCCAGCATTTCAATTTTAAGTTGATATTTAAGAAAAACATGATTTTAAAGTCAGCTATTCAACGCGTTCTTATAGTCGAGCCTACATTTTAAAGTTTATCCTCTTCTGACAACTGACATCAAATTAAGGTCGTTTAGCCACCGGCTGGAAAGGCTACATTTTCTTCATTTTGTTGTCTGCAGCGACAGCGGGTGTCACTCGATGGCAATGACCGCCACACCTTACACCAATCTGAACGCCACCTACGTGATTTCTTACGACAACTTTAGCGGTTTGTGTCTATTGCTGCATTCGTTGCTGTTTTCATGTAGACTATTGACCGAGTCGACCAATAAAGCCGGTCTGCCCTCTAGGTACGTACGGCCGTTCAGAAAATTTTATTGTGTGTTTTCCGATTCGAATGAAATTTGGTGTGTAGGTGCATGTAGAAGTGGATAAGTGATACACGTCGATATGCCACCTGCCCCGATCCAAGGTCAAGGTCAAGGTCAAGGTCAAGGTCACGAGACTTTCAAAGTTAGAAATTCTTCCATTCTCAGAAATCTATTTTCTCCGTTATTTACAATGGAAGCTAGCCAGTGACTACAATTTTCAGAATTTTGATTTTGAGGTTTGACACACACGGACACTGACTTCGATTGTGCTACGCGTTGTCGTTGACTTGCAGTTAAACGCTTTTGTTTTTATTTACGTTTTCATGTTTTTTTATTTAACTTAAAGGAAACATGTTTCGGTTTTTTTATTTACAAGTTAATGTTTTAACATATATGGTTATCGTTACAGAGGCGGCGTACGTGACGCAGATACTGCGGCTAGTGGGTGATGACGTCATGGTGATGCTGCTGTGTGGTGGCCAGTCATCAACCTCGTCCGAGTCCTCGTCAGAGTCAGTGCGTTGTGCAGCGGACGCCAGTACGCTCAGAGTCTACGCTCGACGTCAGCGCAGCGGCGCCAGCGCAGCGCTCGGAGTGAGCAACCAGCAGCTGCGACATCTGGCGCTGGATCTGCGCACTAGAACACTGGCCTGCGTCCGCACCAGCCCACTGCGCACTATACCACCAAACGGTCGGTCTAATAACGATATCGCTAACAGTAAAAATCTGCTCAAAGCGACAAAAATGAAATAAACTGCAATAAAATAGCAAAGTTTTGCTGGGGGTGGGGTGGGCGATACCGCAGCTATGCCTAAAAAATTCTTCTTTGCCCCCTATTACTTGTTTAACAAACACCGCCGCTGTGTGCAGATGGGTGCGAGGTGGCTGCGCCTGCGAGGGGCGGTGAAGCGTGTCGCTACTCAGAGCTGGGGCGCAGTGCAGCAGACTATGATGTCAATCAGCTGACAGGCACGTGGTTTCTTCTAGCACAGACTACCACACGTCATCATGACGTCATACTTGACGACTGCGTCATTAGTGTCCGCGTCCATAGCAACCAACACACCGTCAATGCCACTGTCGGCTTCCTAGACAGGTTGGGATGATCTTATTAATCCACGTAAATGTTATACGTAGATGTCTCACCAAGTTCTAGAGTGTATTACGCGAATGTAATAAAACATAATACACTCTGTACCGACCGACCGTTAGGGGAAAATAGCTTTGACAAACAATGAAACGCGTTTTTCATTTTAAAACTTTAAAAACTTTTGTAAAATAACATTAGTAGAAATGTGACCCACTTTCGCATATCGTTTCTTATTTTTTTCCTATTTACTTGGTATTTCTTCTTTTTCGTTTTTACCAGTTTTTTTTATTTTCGTTTTTTTTGTTGAATCCTACCATCAGTTGACAGTGTTGTCGCCCTTGGATTATGATTTTTGCGTTCTTGTAATGATTTTGTTATGTTACGGCGAGTTCAAAATTGTCGTTGCTGTCACTGCTAGTATTTAAATTATCTTATAGGCCTATTGTTTTGCGTGCATTAGCCTATTGTGTCATGTGTATTCAAAGGCGTGTATATAGCCACAGAAAAAACTGAACTAAAATCACACATCAGTTCAGTTGTTGCATCAAAAAGTGCACTAAGTGACAGAACTGCACTGAACTGAACTGAAACTTTAGTGCTTTAGTTCATTTCTGTCGCTGTGTACACGCGTTGATGTTGTCACCGACGGCAGGTCGTCGATGTCGAGAGAATGTCAGAGACGTGAGTACGTGGCTCAAATCAGCTCCTGGCATCCCGTTGAACTACGCTATTCACATTTCAACCACTCACCTCACTACAACTGTTAGTATCTTCTGGACTGCTGTGATCAATTAGTACTATACTGTGTCCCCAAAAAACATCCCCGACATTTTCGACTGTAACTTGAAAACCATTACAAGGTTTGACTGTCTTGCAGCAATGTGTCGACAGATGAAGTTTAGAAATGTTTGTGAAGTCAAGAAGTGACTGGTACACCCTGGATTGGTCTGGAGCAGAACATTATCGATACTGCTGTTAATGAATGGAAAAAGCGTCTCCTTGCTTGTGTTCGCATAGTGGGCCAACACTTCAAGCAATTTTATTACAGGCAGTTGAAAAATGGACAACTGGATGAATTGTCAGCCAACGTGGCAGAAATGTGAACAAAATGTGTTTTTACGCGTTATGTTAATTAAGCAATCATATCGCGTTGGATAAAAAAGTGATATTTCGCTGGTTGCGTTTTCTTCAGGTAGTGCAGAAACAAACGCTGGGTGAGGTGAAAAACTAAACGGTCATTTGATGGCAAGTTGTGTCCGGAATATTCGTGTCAAAAATTATCGAAATCTGATAACTGATTTTCAAGTTATAGTCGAGAATGTCGGGATTTTTTTGGGGACACGGTGTATAAATGTTCTATTTGCTCAGTGGTGGATTAAGATATTTTTGAGGGAAGAGCCAAAGAGTGCTGAAAGACCGAAAATCGAGGCCGAAAGAGCCGAGGCAGAGAAGGTTTATTGGGGAGGGGCAGCGAGCCTTTTCCGTCAGCTGGTGGGTTTGGGGAGCGTTGTAAGTTCCCTCAGTGGGGTCCGGGTCGAAACTCTGGAAACCGAAGAATTGTTCTGCAATTTCAGCGTTCAGGATGGCAGTGATTTGCAATTGCATGTTTTGGATGGACGTTCGATTTCCAAATCTCCTCTTTCTTTACTAGACGTAGGTTCATCGAAAGTTGCTGAGGCGACTTACCGCGAAGAGCTGTAGACACCGTTTAATTAAACTATCCACGGGGCGACTAAAAATACAGGAATGGAAAACGTAGGGCTGGGAAACACGGGAACGGCATGTGCAATAGGTAGCGAGATATAACTTAATGGACGCGCCGTAGTTTGCGGATGCATAGCCAGTAATGTTGAAAAAACTGTGTTGTAATAAGTGAGCGGATATCAGAGTAATCGTACCAGTAGCCTACATGGTCCTAGGTCGAATATCACATAGTGCACTTTACACTTTACTCTACAAAGCCAGATAACCATTTGTTCTACTGTTCATGTAAGCTACGTTTATTATAACGTTCCATAGATGGTGGTCTTGCGTTTTGCACCCCTGTGAATTCGGTCCTTTGTTTTCCAGTTCTGCATTTTCCACCCCTCGATTTTTCACGATCCCGCGTTTTCCGTTCGCGCATTTTAGCGTTCCCAAAACCACAAAAACACAAGCGAATTGACATTCTGATTGTGTTTGTTCAGCTACGGCCACGGTGAAGCTGCTGTACGCGGACGAAGACAACCTAATCACTCACATCTGTCTCGACGACCGACGACACGCAGGTATCATCAGTGGCGTTGGCGTCATGGCCGCCGGTCAGCGAGAGCAACTGCCCCCTCCTAAATTTTGGGCTGTGGAAAATTGGCAAAAAAATATTATTCTTGTGGAAAAATATTTGTCCGAAAATGCAAAATTTGAGGCTAAAAACCTCATTTTGGGGAAATTTAGGGGCAACGTTGAAATTTTGAGCACCGGAATTTTTGCTGTCGGAAATTTGCCACTTTCTGTCGGATTTTTTTGTCGAAAATTTGCAGTGTCCGTCGAAAAATTGTAACTTCCTGTCTCCCCTAGTTTTGTTAACCCACGACGCCGTTATGTATTGTATCAGCGCGATCAGTGGCACACTGGCACGCATAGAAATTTTCGAGAGAGGGCCGAATGAAAAGCCGAAAATAACGGAAGGGGTTTTTGGAGAGAGGCAACATCTCAACAACTAGAGTGTTTGGAGAGCGCTGTAAGCTCCACCAGCAGAGTCCTGGCCAGTGGCGGTTGGCAGGTATCCGTTCTCGGGGCAAGAACTTTGTGAGGTCTAGGGTAGCATTGTAACCACTACAACTTGTCCTTAAAATTTGAGGCTTGTTTTCAAGTGCCCAAAAATAAGCAATTTGTTCTGAAAATTCTAAATATCTTGCATTATGAAAACAGGAATGTAAAGCTGGAAAATGATGGTAACTTTCTTAGTCCATTATTGACTGAGCTGCTTTGTCATTTACAGTCAGAGTTGGTGTTTTTTAACCTTCGGTGGCCCGGCCAAAAATTGTAACTTACTGGCCCGACCCTGGGTCCATTGGACCCGTGAAATTTTTTCGATCATATTTCTGAAACCGCTTGGAATTGTGGAAAACGCTTTAGTGACTTTTCCTGAATATGTTCTCCCTAAAATGCTGCAGAAATTTTTAAAATATCTTTTTCCATTATGGCGGCTGGAAACCGACACATAACCGACAAATGACGAAAAATTCCATGCCAACTGTTTTTTTTGTTTCTAGAGCACTTACTAACGGAATTCCAACCCCATATCTATTTTTTTTACTTAGCGACGTCTCATAGGTTATTCATCCGGCTGCCGGATAAATAGCCAGTCTTAGCCGGCGCGGCTATTTATCCGGCAACCGTCTTGGGCGGCCTTAGCCGGTACCTACGAGCAGTTAAAGGTGCTCATAGGTACCTCCTAAAGCCATGTTTTTGCGGCGGGGCGCCGCAGTGACACGCCGTCATGGCTTCCGGCCAAGTGACAACGGAACCCTAGCAGCTAGATATCACGGGTGGTGCCAGTCGCCAAGTTGAATACTTGCCTCTAGTACACTCGAATTTATGACCAACGTTGCAACCGTAATGTGCATTCTTATTTATCGTCACATGATTCTCTGAGATACGCTAACCGTACCCCTAATCCTATCCCTAAACCCTAAACCATAACCGTAATATTAACTCTAATTCTGCTCCAGATTACGCCTAGCGCTAACGATAGCGACTGACGTTGGTGCCGCCGCCTAGCGAATGTAATGGAATCTATGACTGTGGGCCTCGTTTTCGTTCAACCGGATAAATAGTCTGTGGACTATTTATCCGCTGGCTGCCGGTTATATAGTTACCCCGAAACGTAAGTGACACCGATAACAACTCAAAATACTTGTAAACACTTGTGTTCATTTCACTGCCAACAAATACATAAGAATCAACACTAACGTCGTTCAAACATAAGCAGCGAAGGCAAAACTAAAATCACAACATACTGTCCTTCCCTGCCCCTATTGTCTGCTCCCCTGCACTCTTCTGTCCTCCCCTTGCTTCTCTCAACTACCCTGTGCTGTGTTACTCGTCTGCATACCGTTTCTAGTTGCAGTAGAACTCAAGAAGTGACGGGTGTTGGCTTATTTCATACAGAAAAAAGTGATTAGGAGTCCAGAGATTCCCACTTTTTATGCCCTAAGAGGTGGGGGCAGATATAGGAGTAGGAGGAGTAGGTGAAAAAACGTGTATGGTCAGTATGAACAAAGTCGTGGATGCTCGCCTCCGAAAACTAACAGATGAGTTGTAATACTAAAAATAATTAAATGCGTGGGTACCACCATTGGGCCTTTAGAGGTTAAAAGAACGCTAGACAATAACAGGTTAAATTCTAAACACACCACTGGAGCTGATTGACAGATTGATTGAGTGTGGTTCGCCAGGTGGCGACTGCGACTTTTCGTCGTCGATGGTGATTGTGCACGGTAGACGTCGTGCAGTGAACAGCGTTCAGCGGCGCCGACTTATCGACACTGCAGCCAGGCTGTCCTGTCTCCACCCTGACCAGTTCCACTACGTGCCGCAGACAGGTAACTCAGCACGCTTTTTATCAAACGCAACGGACACAACGCAGCGAACGCAGCGGACGCAATGACTGCTTCCATTCGTGCGCATTGACCGTTGCGTCAGTTGCGTTTGTTGCGTACTTTTATTGCGTTTACAGAGTGCTTGCTCTCACCCCGACGAGGTCGACTCTCTTCCACAAGCAGATAGGCTGGGCTAGGTCAGCTCGCTTTTTGAGTGAGAACTGAACTCGCTTTGTAGGTCTACACTTCGCGAAAGGAATTAAAATCAGAGATTTGCATGGAGACAGAAACTAAACCCTATCCCGACCGTCTCCATAAACACTGTACCCATCCCCACCGCGTCACTACGACCTTTCTTTCCGTTCCCACTCTGGTCTCCGTAATTCTTGTCCCCAACTCCATCCCGTCCCTACAATATCTGTCTCCATATCCCACCCCATCTCCGCAGTTTCACATTAGTAAATGTCGACACTGAGCATTATAGGCTATATTATAGGGCCTACTGATGTTAACGAGTAGACCTATATTGTGAGACAGCAATAAAAGATCCGTTTTATTCCGACTGCAATCTAAGACTAAAAAGCTGACATCAATGCAGGAACAACAAACCGCCATCAAAGTCTCTTTGAGGGAAGCGCTTCGCGGCAGGAAATTGGGGAAGAAAGAACGGAAAGGCGGAAAGAGGAGAAAAGCCTGAAAATGGGCAGAGAAATAAAAAGAGGAGCAGAAAGGGAAGGCGGGGGAGAAGAATGAAAAAGAGAGAGGAGGGAGGAAGCCAAAAAGGGAATGGGAGGCTTTTGTATTCTGAGAAAAGTCGTACAGTGTAATAGCTTGTAATATTTGGAAGTACTTTCATAAGCGATTATTGTAATAATATAATTTACAGTGCACGTGCGTACTGTATTATTAGGTTACAATTAATCTGAAATATAACTGACTGTTGTATTGTTTTGTGTTTTAGTCAAATGTGAAATACCTGGAATTGTTGATTTTGGTAAGTTGAAGAGTTCACAGTAATTTATGGTTTAAACCAAAGTGAGCCTTAGGCGGGTGGCACAGGACTTAAGTTCTATTCCCAAGTTTCTAGTGCCAGATTCTGGTACTCGTTTCATGGGCGGAGAACCCGTGTCATATGCCATCAACCTGATGCTAAAATCTATAACCATAGCACTGTTATTACGACATCACGCCGCTGCACACAGACAGACAAACAAAACGACAGAAAATCCGACAAATACATTATCTTTTCCGTTTAAGATGCACCGAACAGTCTTCCTGCATATTAATGAACTAAAACGATCGTGACGCTTATATTGGACTTTTTGGCGTTCGTTGTCATTTCCTGTTTTATCCACGGACACAGCGCACCAAGCGCATTAGAGATTACTTTTAGGCTTTGTCTGCTATGATAATGCGCTATATAAATGTTCTATTAATAATATTATCTGTTTTGGTGCAGCGCTTCAATGCTGTTTTGTTGCACGACAGCTTGCCGGCCACTGACTGCACGGACTGACGATCGTACCCACCTTTGTATTTCGTAGTTAATTTTTAGGCTCCCTCGGGAACGGAGTACCGAGGGTTAAAAAATAATAATAATAATAATAATACGTTCACGTGGGGAGTAAACATAAAACGAAGCTAAGAAAGTTCTGCTAATTGATGCTGACTGTAAAAGAGCGAACGAGAACATAGTCACGCTCTAACGAACGCTTTTGCCGTGTAATTCATTCTCGCTAAAATGACTCAAGTAACTAACTAAATGTTGGGCGTTCTCAAATCCTCCATTTGTCAGAAAGTGTAGAAGATTTTAAAATACCAGAGACGCGCATGTATTTAATCGCTTCGTTGTACTAACGTAAACATAACTTGCCCCATAGTCAGCATCGCCCTCTCACAGCTCTGCGACCTTCGGGTCGGTGCTCATCTCCGTTTACAAGGCCCTGAGCCGGCAGTACGGTAGATGCAAACACAACTTAGCTATGTGGGCGGTAGGCCACGCCTCTCCCATACTGCTGTTGCATTCCTGGTGACGAGGCTGGTACCAAATTATACTGCCTGGTGACAGAGCACACGTGTGTGAACAACTTGCCAGAGGTCGTTACTTGGCAGTGCACCGGGCGGGACTCGAACCTGCATCCTCCGAGTTACAAATTCGGCACGCTACCGTTACACCACCAAGCCTTCGTTGTATTACGGGCACACAATATAAGTTTTGAGATTGTTAGAAAAAAATGTGCTAGGTTTATATAACATTAATTTACATTTGACTACTTCTTGCATTGACATTAACATTTGAATTTATTGTTTTTTTTTATTTAGATCATTATCGCAACAAATCGTGCACAGTTGATTCATATCCAGTAGTCGACGACTTCGATCTTCAGAAGGTATACACAACACAGTCATTGTTCGGTACTCATTGTGTCTATACCCATAAAAAGATAGCCAATCTGAGTTGACCTACAGGGTGGGCCAAAAATGGCACCATTTATTGTACGCCTCATAACGTTACTAAATATTAACCGATTCTCAAAATTCTTTCACTGTCAGAATCAGGAGCAATTTGCAATAAAACTGTCACTACAGATCCCACCACACCTTAAGTATGTCGCTACACTACCTCGTGAAATGTCGGATGACGGATTTTTGGCCAACCCTGTACGTGGTTACTTACATAACGAGGTGGTTTGATTGTCTGCTGACAGTTACCCGTCCACATACTAACAGGGTCCGGCGTTCATAGTCTTCGTTGATGCGACCAACGACGTACAGCGTTTTTTACAGCAAACGCGACAGACGCAACAACCGTTTGCGTGAGCTGCGTTGGTTGCGTACGTTGATTGCGTCACGTTGGATGAAAGCCCCACTTAAGCCGCGCCGTCATTTTCATTTTCCTTACGTACAGTAATGTCCCGTTATTCATAAATTCACACATGCACAATTTGATGAAACGCCGGTGTTTGAATGCAGTTTACAGGCGCCTGGTACGAAGTGGAGAGAACTCGCTATTCTCACGCAGTTGACTGGGAGAATACGAGGATTCACATGACCGCTCATCAGAACGATCGTCTTATGACAGCCTCATACACCGGCACCAGGTACTATTTATCCGCTGTACACGTCAAAAATTACATCTTTCATAGAGTCATGTAAAATATTAAATACTGTAAATTATATGATGAGAGAGTAATCCCAGAGTTAATGAAAACCTTTGCAGTAGGCCTACAACTACAACACGAGATTATGCTTTTAAATCGAACAAAGAATGATGAATGACTGAGATCAAAAAGGCTACAAAAGGAACTACGAGAACTGGAACTTGAAACCTACTGTCTACCCTGCTGTGGTTATTCGTGAAGGTGAAGTTATAATGCCCTGTCTGCACTGCAGGGGTGACGCATGCGTGGGTCCAATGATGTCTCACGCTGTAGTAGCTCGATCTACTGACAGCAGGCACAGTACGGCTGACATGACCATGTGGATTGGTCCGTTTCACTACCACGGCGGACCCCTGTCTGCCCCCTGTACGTTTATCAGATTTGTATTTCACAACGTAGTGTATCGACACGTTTAGTGTGTGGTGGGGAATGACGTTTATGTCGCAGATTTTTCACAGTTCGTCTTTAACCAAGTTTTGAAAAAACTGCGTGACACTGCAGATGAGCAGCTGTTTGAAAACTGCTTTTAACTGCAACCGTATTTTACACAAGATGCACACAGTTTTTTTTCGGTAAAGTTTTAAAAAGCAAACTAAAGAAGCCAAAATAATTTGACCGTCCAACAAAGATGTTATGACGCAGGCTTTTTATGGACAAGCGGCAACCACAAGCACGAACATTTTTATGCTTACTGGGGTCTCGGTTTTATGCGTGCATTCATTGTCTCACGGTTATCAGCATTAAAGGTTAAATTTTATGTTATACGCTTTATAAATTTACGCTTTGTTTACGCAACCTACTTACTTACGTACACGGCGCAGCATAATATTGTTTTTGGTGGATATATAGTTCGCTACAAGGTCATCGCGACGGACTACTCAAGCTGGGCGCTGGTCTACCAATGTCACGGTGGTGGAGCTAGCGTAATGGGTCGGACACAGTCCGGTAGGTGTCGGCGCAACCAGGAGCAGGTTGAGATATTAAGCCGCCGTGACCCAGCAGAAGGAACGTTTGACGCCTTCGCTCGACGTCAAGCTTATGACGCCGCCAGACAAAGCCTCTGTGTTGACATCTACGACTTCGTCAAGACAGACACCGGTAGGCTACGGCTGGAAATTATTACTATCCGCGGTAGCGACGACAGTATTGTTTTCAGCACCGTCGCTGAGTTTTTTGTCTGTTTTTTTCTCTCTGTTAACGCGATGACTCATGAACCGTTACTATTAACTTGGTAAAAATTATGCACACACATGTGCCCTAACACTCTGTACTGAATTTTAAGGTGGTGTCAACGGTCAAGATCACGAGACCAAATTTGCCAATACTTTTTCCATTGCGAAATAGGGACATGCTGCTATTATCTGTTGCTAAGCAGGGCCTACGTGTACATGTAGCTAGGTACATGTAGTTAGGCATGCGTTTCTCAACCTATAGTCCACCGTTTAGGTGTGGCCGGAACTTGAATTATCATATTGTTGCAAATTTTCTGTCAAATCCGTTAGTGAAAAAATTTTGAATTCGGCAAATATCGGGCGAAGATATGGGCAAAAGTTTTAGTGCTGTGTTTTTTTTTGACTCGTGACGTGTATTAATGCAGTTTATGTATTTGTGTTTAGCAAGCTGTGCGCGAAGTGAAACGGTCGAACAGCCTGGTGGTCAGACAACTACGACAGATACGACGACAACAACAACGACAACGACAGCAACAACTACTACAACAGCTACTGCTGACGATGATCTTTACGTCATCGGCAAGAAACTGATCATAGCTGCGACTTCACCGAGGATGACATTCCAGACTTCACTGCCGACAACTACCACAGCGACTACTAGCACTACTACCACTGAATATTACCGTATGTAGGCAGTCTAGAAATAATAATGATAAATTAATTAACTGACATTATATATTATTGATAATATTAGCCTAACTGACACGTTTATCACGACGTAAAATTTGTTTCAAAAATACGATCTACGCACGATTCGGGTTACGCTTCTGGTCAGGATTAGGGTTAGGGTCATTGTTGGCCTTACGGTTAGTGCCAGAGTTTAACAACTGCAATAATTTTATTATGACATCTATAAACTGGTTTTCAGTTGCCCATGCACTGTAGCAATGTATGATATAAAAATGCGCTTACTTGTGTGTGACGTCGGACTAGTGATCGCGAGATCGCTGGTTCGACTCCCGGCCGGTACACTGCCAGGTGACAACCTTGGGCAAGTTGCTCACACACGTGCCTCTGTTAAGAAGCAATAGCCTATAATTTGGTAATGGCAGTATATGGAAGTTTCGGCTTTTCGTCCATGTATCTAAGCTGTGTTTGTACTCACTGCTGGCTCGGGGCCTTGGAAACGGAGATGAGCACCGCTCGCATCGGTAACAGAGCTGTTGACTATTGCCTGTGATCTGTTGGTCAGTGGCAGTGTGTGCAATGGTGCAATGCGGCAATTACTGTCCACTCGGTTATCGCTATGATGACAACGGCTGTATGACGTGCGACTGCCTAGTACCATTAGCATCGTCATCATCAACATCATCAGCAGCAGCAACTAGTAGGCCTACTACTATAACTACTGCAACGACTACAACTCAGCTAGCTAACGGTATGACGCTTATTGTTTGTAGAACGTGGCTTGTAAAAGTGTGCAGCATTTTTTCTAATAATATCTCTTATAAATGTGAATTAATTTGAATAGTTTTTACACCGCGTTGCCGTAGATAAATTCTCCGCATATTTATTAGACCAATATTTTTATTTTAAGTCGGCGACAGAAAGGGTTGACATCGTTCTTGGTATTTACTGCGCTTCAAAGGTTATTATAAGACGACATCATGCGCTGTAAAGCCCAAATTCCATTACGCCGACTAGGGGCGTCCACTCCATTGACAGGTGGAGGCAAATGCCTCCTGAAAAAAGTTTTGGGGAAAGTAAAAAAATCAATAACTGGGGGAGAATATTTTTTCGGTGGCAAATTGCCTATAAACGCATGGCACAGAATACGACAATTTTGTGTACAACAGCTCCAATTTTTTTCTGCTCGCTGCGCTTGGAGATTACTTATAGCCCCCTACTTTCAAAGGCTTATTTACAGTTGGAAGAAGTAAATGGGTTAAAATCTCCCTTCCCCGGAATTTTTAAAGTTGTTCAATTCTGCCTACAACAGTTCGAAAAAATTTTCTGTTCGCTTCGCTCGCAGATTATTTGTACCTCCACTTTAAATTTGTTCCACTGCTCTTGTTTGTCTATTATTTCAGCTGCATGCACTGAATTTGGTCAGTTGATTTTAAGAAAAAAATTAAAATTGTTGCCACCAAATGTCATATTTTACGGCTAAAATGCACTGAATACGATCAAGCCGTCACCATACGTCGTTAAGAACTTAAGATTGAAACAAAAAAAAGATTATCAAGCATTGTTCAATGTTAAGTACTGCCCGCAGATAGCAGCAGTATCATGCACATAAAACACAAAAAGCTCATGTGATCTTGACTTGTGACCTGTGACCTTCATATTCATTACGCTGTTAGAAGTTGTTTCGGTTACATCTTCACTTTTCGGTTACATCTTCACGCAAAAGTACATCGGTTTATCATTTAGGAGTTATCGCGTTGACAGAGAATAAGCTTGACGACGATGCTGAAAACAATACCGCCGTGGCTTCCGAGGACAATAATGGATTAGATATCATTGAACGTTTCGGTGAATGTGTGCAGATCCGGCTGGCGAGAGTGACTCCAGATCGTCGGACTTAAATCCTGCAGTCACGTCTCCAGTTAGTTTACATCCACTACCGGAAGAACCACATCCACTGCTCCCTAAGACCCCTTTCGTCCTCAAGATCAGCAGCGAAGAACAGGAAGAAGATGCAAGTGTAGTACGGCGGTGATTGGCTGCACAACAAACACGCGCTGACGTTGACCTTCTCTATGGCTACCACACACTAGACCCCGAAGCCGCCGCCGCCGTAGAAATTTTAAGCCGCGCCGGCTTGGCCGTATTCCGGTTAAACCGTAGCCAGCCGTAGCTTACGGAAATTTGACAAGCTATAGACGCACAACTCGGCGCCGTTTTAGAAAACTTATCTCCGAAATGAATCGAGATGTCGAAATAACCTTGAGGTCGGTTGAAATAACCTCGACGAACTTGTCCGGGCGACGTACCCTAAAACAGCAATAAATATTTGGGTAGGGATTTTAGAAAGGATGCACCTCAAAAATTTGGAAGGGCAAAATGATCAAAAATTCGGCGTGATTTTAGACAGCTTCAGACTTCGATGACGAATATATTTGGAATATATTCGTATGAGATATTTGCAAGCAGAAAAGTAATTGACCATTTACAACCACTCTCACGTTCGGCGGAAAAGTAGTGGTGAGCTTTAGTCTACGAACAGCAAAGTTTAGTTGTCTAATGTCGAACCATTTAAGATTACCACTGCGCGTGCTGTGTAGGTGATTGCGTTCGGGTCACGTGACGTTGCTACGAGGGGACTTTAAACCCCCAAAATGTTTTCTCAGTTGGACTTACAGCGCCGGACGATCTAACTTTGGGCTTTCCCCAAATTTTTAGTTGTCAGTTGCAGTCGTTGTTGCTGTCGTTGTTGCTAGTTCAGATGAGATGCACGGATAACGACAACAACAACAGTAACTATTGCTACTTACTACCGCTAAGCTACCACTACTGTCACAGCGGCCGGCGGCTCTGGTCAGTGACGAAAGCGCATTAGAGGCGTGTATATGCGACGATGCGCTATACAAATTGACGATCTTTGCCTTTACCTTTACCTTCACTGGGTTTAGTAGAAAGTGCTAATATTATTCAAAGGAGATGCACGGATTCGGAAGATCCGAGCTCGACTGCGGACTGTGCGAATAACCGATACCAGCCAAGCGTATAGGAAGTGAGGTTCAGACCGTCCAGTTTTATGATTATTTCACCGAGACATCGACTGCGCTCGAAATTGCCCAAATGTTCCTTCACCATCACCTGCGTGCCCACAACAGCGCAACGCAATCCATTTATTAGTCTTATTGACAGTAGGCCTACTTATTGGCGACGATAGGGGCACAGTAGTAATAGGTATTAGAAATAGTATAAGTAGTCTAACTTTACAGAATTTATAAATACATTTTGCTTTTGTCGTTTCTGTTAGTGTCACAAAAATGTGAATGGTGTTGTTTTTTCGCGACATAGACGCTGTTGTTCATAAAACAATTATACCTGTAAACGACTTTGATTCAACATATTTTATTTTTGTAGTATATTTTTCAGGTAAACTCTGCAAAAACGAATGTTTTTTTTTGTAATTTGTCCGTCATTTCCCTTACTGTACCACGAAGTACAGAAAACAATAATTATTAGCTGCAGCATCACTACATTGCCTGTGTAGAATGCTCAGTCATTTGCTTGGATGTCACAACTAGCAGTAGATAAGCCTACACGCAGGCCTCTACTATAGTATTATGCATGGTTGTGTTTGTTGACAGGATGACGATGATAACAAGACGTTTTTTTGTAAATGTTTTCGTAGTCTGTTGTAAAATGTATTTTTTATGCTTATGTTGTTAGAGGTTGTGCTTGTCAACGTTTTTTTAATATACACTGTGTCCCAAAAAACATCCCCGACACTTTCAACTGCAACTTGAAAACCAAAGTTGTCAGATTTTGATAATTTTTGTTACAGATATTCCTGACACAATTGCCATCAAATGATCATTTAGTTTCCCATTACACCCAACGTTTTGTTTCTGCATTACCTGGGGAAAACAGAACTAGCAAAATATCACTGTTTTATCCAATGAGATATGATTGCTTAATTAACATAACGCGTAAAAACACATTCTATTCACACTTCTGACACTGTGGCTGACAATTTATCCAGTTGTCCATTTTTCAACTGCCTGCAGTAAAATTGCTTGAAGTGTTTGCCCACTATGCGATCACAGGCAAGGAGACGCTTTCTCCATTCATTGACAGCAATATCGACAAAGTTCTGCTCCAGACCAATGCAGGCTGTACCAGTCGCTTCTTAACTCTTCAAACATTCCTAAACTTCATCTGGTAGACACGTGCTGCATGACAGTCAAACCTTGTAATAAACCGGTTATTGGGGCCCACAGATTAGGATAGATGGAATTTATTGACGATTTTTTTCAATTCATTTTAACACGTGTTATGCTTGGTCTGCTTTCCCCAGGTAGTGCAAAAGCAGATGTTGGGTGACGTGGAAACTAAAACACTTATTTAATAGCCAGTTGTGTCAAAAATATTTGTGTAAAATATTATTAAAATCAGCTAATTTTTATTCAAATTACGATCGATAATGTCGGGAATGTTTCTTTTAGGTTTTCTGTTTATTTCAACACAAATTTCTCTTGATCTGATTTCCCTAGGTAGTGCAGAAGCATACAATGGGTAAGGTGGGAAACTGAACGATCCTCTGATGGCAAATTGTGTCAAAGTGAGACGTTTTTTGGGGACACAGTGTATTATAGCGTCAGCAAAGCCTGTACCTGTAAATGTCGACCGTGGATATTGTACGCAGGATATTTCAGCTTGGTGATGTAGAACGGATCAATGCTAGCGCGAATTGTCTTTGTGCGCTTCTTCTGTATTCGCTTCTTGCCATCCATCAAATACGTCTTTACGTACGTGTCTATACGCGATCAACAGTGCGCCACAAATTTCTACAGTCCGATCTGTCAATCAAGAAGAAACTAAAGAAATACAGACTTGAGTAGCCCAAAATTACCAAAGCTGATTACTAATAAATTAGGAATACTGCAAAACACAACAAAAATTATGTTAAAAATGCTTGCTGGAACAGTTATGTTTTTAGACTTTTGCTTGAACGATGCATTGTCAGTTTGTCGTATAGGCCTAACTGTCTTAGCGTGCTAGCAAAACCAGAAATAAAAGTGTGAGTTGGCGTCGAAAAGTGGACCTAGTTTACTGTCGACACTTAAGACCCCCGACAACTAAACGGTCGGCCGCATACATGTTGGCACTAAAGGCCATGACAGATCATGACTTGTCAGCCCGTCAAGGCGGGTCGTGTGTGATGGGCTTTGGTGGCAGATTAATACGCACCGGGCATCTTTGATGAGCAGCAGATCAACTCTTTGGCACAGATGACATCCAGCTCAAATTGACCCTTGGTGATGACGAACGCCAACTTGAGATCACCGTGTGACATGAGACATTTGGCTGCTGCTGATCCTCTCTCTGTAACACAAGCAAATTAGGCTAATAAACAGTATTCTCTCTGTCGTCGGCGACAGTTTCAATCAGCTCTTTTCGTAGAAAAGTTAAAATCTTTTGTCCGACGTTACTTTGACATTTTAGCTTGAACTGTTTCAGGCTAAGCGCAGTTTTAATTCCAGTATTGTTAGGCACACTGATTATGATTCTTAAACCATTAGTGCCTGAATTATTTAATGATTTGTCGTCAAAGTAGGTGTCCCATTTTGGAGGACGCTAGGCATGAATGGGTTAACCAAGATCACTTTGAGTTTGAGTGACTCTTATTTGACTGACTTGATTGGTTGATTAACTGAACAAATTCACACATTAATCTGTCGTGTTTAATCGTCAACACTGTTCGTCACACCGACTCAGTCCATCATTTGTATCACACTGTGCGGTCTCTTCTGTTACCTATGCATGGGGTGGATTTTACCGGAAGGAGTTCTGCTGGCTGCAGGCGATATCGACCGACTGTCGTCATGCAGCTTTGGCCCGACTTGTCCTGGTCCGAGCACAGCTGATATGTCTTCGTCTCCAACCGAAGCACCGCTTTGACCACTGCAACGCAATCACTGTATGCTAGTGCTACCACATAGTCTGTCCGTCTGTCCGTTTTGTCTTAGAGCATTGGTCTACAATAAAAGTGACGAGGAAGGTTTTCAGCCTTTCTATTGCGGGAAGTTGGTAAATCCACAATTATGTCGGTTTTTGTCTATAAATGCCTTTTAAAGAACATATGCTCAAAATCGACGGCGGTTAAGGCTTCGCTTCAGACCGCAGTAAAATAACTTACAGCGTTTGCTGACCCCAACCTAAACCATCAAAAAATACGCCGTTTTGCCCGTCCGTCCATATGTCCCATAGGCCTAATTTAGCCCAAAAAAGTGAAAAGCATAGAAAAACCACGTAAACTTTTGCAAAGCATAAGTTACCGATTTTTACGCGCGACAGCATGTAATGCTTCCTGCGTCTTAACCATCGTCGAGGTGTCTATCTGTCCGTCTGTCCGTCCGTCACACCTTGGCACTATCAAAACGGTGATATTAGAATCACGAAATCTTCACTATCGGCTGCCTCAAAGACTCTGGTTTTTAGTGACAAAATTTCGTGTTCCTGTGTGAGGGGGTTCCTTTCGAACGAGAGCGTCAAAGAGGGGTATCCCCTTAAAGACGTTATTTTGCCGCTATTGGCGCTTATAGTGTAAAATCGGTTGTAGATAGGTACAGACTTGCGGCAAATCATATCAAACAGTAGTGATGGGCTTTTAGATTTGTCAATAACAATGACCTTGAACGACCTTAAACCCCCAATAGAGGGGTTTTGGTGATTTTTTCGCAATTTTTGGCTGCAGCGCACATTTCAACAGTGAATTGCGACGAAATAGCTGGAGATAGACCAAAACAACCTGCATATGAAATTATCAGCATTAAACGTAGATTTTAGCAGTTCAAGTCTCGACTCCCTAGGTTCAAGGTGGTTTGCGCAGACGGGCGTTAAAGATAGCTACTTCCCGAAAAGTAGTCATTTTACCGCTATTGGCTAGTGCAGCGTGAAAGTAGTTGAGATATTTACAGATATGCTGCTTATCGTAACAAGCAATAGTGACAAACTTTGTAGTGATGTCAACATCAGTGACCTTGTATGATCTTGAACCCTAAAAATATGGGATTTAGTGTTATTTTTGCAATTTCTGCTTGCAACGCCGATTTCTAAAGTGAACTGCGACGAAATGAATAAAGAAAGACCAAGACAACCTGCGAGCAAGAACTGCTAGGCTGTCGCGCGTCTCATGAGCTTTTCTCAAATTACTTGTCAGTTCATAATGTTGGGGTTGCACGTCTGATTTCTAGGCTGACAACCGCACAATATGTCGCCACTAGGCCGATGTGTATTTCTAGTGTTAACGATTTCCCTTGCGCTTGTAAAGTTCTATACCACCCGCACGCTAGAGTATAGTCTGACCTCTCGGTAGTGTGATCGACCTCTGCAATGGTGCTGCAGGGTGCGCGTGAAGGCACTACTACTACTATGCCTACTACTACTACTGCCACGATTAGAACTACTACGACAACTACTACAACTAGGATACAATGCGCGTGAAGGCACGGAGTGGCTGAGTCGGCGTCGAAGTGGTCTCGATGATTCCACAAAACCAACGAGACTGCTGCCGCCTGATACACGTTATAGGCCCACAGCTGAGTGGACTACTGGCATAAATTATAATAATGGCAATTGGCAAAGAGTGTACAGTAATTTGTCGTTCGCTGTGACACTAAGCCCTTTTTTCACAGAGTTGCTAAGATCGACTGCTAAACTTTCTGGTAAAATTAATTCATTCTTAAGGAGAGCACATCGTTGTGGTTTTTCAGCGAATGTTATAATTTTTCCTGATCTTTTAAACAAAATTCTATGCCACGCTCACTGTTTAGATATTGTTTTTGTGTTTTATCCGACAACAAAAACTCCAGTCTAGCGTCAGTTCCCCGTGAATATCAGTTCCGGCCCCCAGTTGTGTTTATAGGTTTCAAGACTCAAGCATTGTTTTTTAAAAGTTTTTGTACCTTTGGGTGTTTTTCTTGTGTGTTTCACTTTTACTTTTGTTAAGAAATTCAGCAATGAAATAGGGCAGCAACTAACTTCCAGTGTTGTAGTTGTTGTTGTTGTAGTAGTTGTTGCAGCCAGTGTAGTAGTTGTTGTCATGCAGGTTGCGGGCGCTGCATAACGGACTTGCACAAACCCCCTCATGTCCTAGATACTACTACTACTACGACGACTACAACAACTACTACTAAAGATCCCCTCATGTCCTGACTGCACCAAGTCGCGATCTGTACATTACAGTTAGTCAGTCTGTCAGTCAGTCTGACTTCATTCGCTCAATAAAACGAGACACTTTTCCAATAAACGTTTGCCACGGCAACGAAATTTACAGTATAAAAAGAACTATTTGGAAACCGTGAGCACGTGCTCAATAAGACTGAGCATCGACTGCTGTTTGATGCGTCGTTTCTAGAGACCCGCGACAAATGTTTCGTAAAGGGTAAACCTTAGGAAACTAGGCTCGACGCTGAACATTCTGCTGCTCAGAATCACTAAATCTTAATGCATTATATGCAACTGACTTTAAAAGGCACTTACTCTGCAGCTAAAGTACCAACCTCTCTCGAAAAGATTGTTTGAATTTACAATCACAGATAGGCCTATACAGTAGGCGTACCGGGTACGGAGCTTGTTTCCCACTTGTCGAGCAGTGCGGTGTTAACTCGCATCGCCATCTCGGTCATGCGTCGCTTCAACTCGGTCAATCGTGCCCTGTGACGCCCCGCTGTCAACGCAACATTTACCACCTCTGTTTTGACAACAACGATGACAATTAAATTCGAAGATTTCTGTTAGTTGTTCCATTTTATTGGTCATTTCATTGCAGTATATTTTTTAATATTTGCATTTGTTCTAAATGTACTTATCACTCGACCGCGCCACCAGCGCAGCCTACACTCACTCACTCACTCACTGCTGCGCGTAACCGGCTGTGGGTCGTAGCGCCCTCCACGTTGACCGGTCGTCGGCAAGAGCCCATGCGTCAGTAGCAGTGAGTCCGGTGTCCCGCACAATCTGACTCATCCATGTAGTCCGTGGTCTGCCAGCGGGGCGATTCCAGTCGTGCTGTGGTATGTCTCCGGACTTGGAGTCCACCGCAAGCTTCAGGGCCTTATGTGCTGGTGTGTTGGCGGACAAACGGCGAATATGGCCGAAAAAGGAGTGACGGCGACCGGCTATGGTACTGAGTATACTTGGCAGATTCGTACTGTCAGCTACAGCCCTGTTGGTGACGAAGTCATTCCACCTAACACCAAGAATACGTCTTTGGCATGTCATGTGAAATGCCTGTAGCCTGCGTGAGTCTTCCTTCAACAGTGTCCAGGTTTCAGCACCATGGAGGCCTACTGCCAGAACACAAGTAGTGTAAATCCTCAGCTTAGTAGCAAGGCTCAGCCGATTCTGGCGCCAAACTCGGTCCAACTGGCTCATCACTGATGATGCGAGGCCGATTCGTCGAAGAATGTCAGTGTTGGAGTATCCAGTGGAGTCGACAGTGCTGCCCAAGTAGACGAACTTATCGGTGGCTTCCACGGGGTGTCCATCGACGGAGACTGATTGAGGTGGAGGACCATAACCAGTGTTCTGTAATTTTGTCTTTTCCCACGAAGTGTGCAGTCCCATGGTGTTTGCGGTGTCGTCGAAACGCTTTAGTTCTGCCTGCCACCTGCCTGGATCCTGTGTAAAGAGTACCGCATCATCAGCATAGTCCAGGTCAGTAAACAGAATACAGAGAGTTTTAATAGGCTATTGGCGTAATTGTATAATAGGCCTACAGTTGTATTTACGAGTATTTCAATGACAGTGGTCTCATTACCGTTTTGCGTGGCATTTGTTTTTTTTTTTATATTATTGTATATATCACCTTCCTATAGCGGTTTGACTACGATTGCAATAGACGAATTTTGTACTGCATTGCAAGGACTCGCCTTTCTTCTTAGAGCTCGGACTGGATCTGTTAGAATCGCTGCGATAAATCGATGACGAGAAAAAACTTGTCGTCGCCCCTACAAACAACGATGTAATTATAAATAAATTAATTCGTATTTGTTGTTGTCCTATTCGTCGAAACGCACGTTTGTTTTGGATATAATTCTGGATACAAGCTGGAAGTTATTTTCAAACCTAAACTGAGTTGGCCGAATTTCTAATATTTAAGCTTTTAATTTGCATAAACAAAATAACCGACAAATTAATATTTCTGGATATTGTTTACAATGAAGCATTTTTATTCAAACCTCGAAAATCCAGGATACTTCTAATTTTAAGTTAATGCAGGAATTTTACACATAGACTAACAATGTCACTACGCATCTCCAAGCTCAGGCATGAAATTGGCTGATTGTGACTGATCACGCTAAACAATGCGACCACGACAAATTCACGCATGCTCTCTTTTAATTTGAATCGATTAAAGCCGAAATTGCATATTAGATCGCGTTACCGGCACACTGATTTGTGCCACATGTAGTAAAAAAAACTGAAAAATAATTTTCTGCGTACACACAGCAGCTATCTCTCTGTTGCAGAAAGAGGTAATCGATTTTATGGCGCTTTGAGCCGACGAGGATTAAACCGCATTAATGTGCGCCTCCTGCTGGGATTAGTATAGCATTATAGCATCGTATTGCAGTAAGCGCTAAGCCACACTGCAGTCAAGGAAGTGTCAATACTAGTGTTAATTGAAACACAATGTTTAATGAAACGCGTGATCGTACGACTGATGTCGGGTGAAGTCGTGTATCTGCCAGATGAATCCCTGGAACTCTGGCGAGACATGCTGCTCGTGCGCGAAACTGTTGTAGTCGCGGCAGCGGCGGCGCCAGAGTGTGAACTGCGGCCGACCTTTGGCGAAGGCATCGGGGCACTGCTGCAGTTGAGATCGTGTTCCTGCAGGTCGTACCAGACAATACTCCCGCGCACGTCGGCTGACGCCAAATCCAGAAGAACTTCGCCCAGAAACACGTCGGCAGCTAGTTCTCCGCCGTCGTCCCATACCATCAGCATCAACGACATCGCTGACAACTGTACACATACAGGGTGTTCCAAAAAAACGGATACCCAGTTTTATTTTTGGGATAACTTCGGTAATTCAGCACCGATTTTAACCATTCTTTTACTGTTATAAGCAGAAATTTATGGCGCGTAAACGTGAAGTTCTTCCGCCCACCGCACCTTTATTGTGTGATCACATTACCCAGCAAAACAAATACTACTGCTAATATCGGTGTTTATTCTGCCCATATCAAACTATTTATTTTAAAAATTATTACTGGTAAACAAAGTAAATAAACACAATATGACGTAACAATGACGTCACAAGGCACTACTGCGAATAAGTAAGTAAGCTTTTTATGCTACGAAATTGATATCTTTATGTGCTGCCTGTTCTCCGAGACCACTGTAGCTTTGACAGTGTTTGTTTTGCTAGGTAAT